>BNJT01000156.1_pt1 | contig 290488 bp, 514 predicted proteins | sample 8540491 | NCBI WGS metagenome assembly BNJT01 (sample SAMD00202455, study PRJDB9452) | human saliva metagenome | host: Homo sapiens | reverse complement strand
AATACGTATTGCTTATAATTACATATATAATTGTGAATATATAATATATTTTATTTTGTATAACAAGTATTAATGTTTCTTTCTTTTTGGGTACTTTTTTCTTTCTTTTGAACATATCGAGATATAGACTGAAGAATTGAATGAATGGAGTCCAAACGTAATGGAATATGAGTTCGGAAGTTCATATCCTACTATAATAATATATAAAAGAATATAAATAGAAATAGAAATATAATAGAGAAATATATATGTAATAATAATATACTCACATTCCTAATTTGTCTAATAAAAGTGAAATATTTCTTCTTTTTGCTTCTTTTTCTTTCTTTATTCTGATATATTTTATGAATATACTAACAACCATTATTTACGTCTATTTCATATACATTATAAAGAGTTATATATTATTATGGAGTTGATATTATATGTTTAAAAGAATGTATTATAATATATATTACGTATATCATTATATATTAAATCATATTGCATTATTATTTTGCATATTTGATAAAGTTGATAATGATGATGATAATGTTAATTGAATATTTGGGAGGATATATAATTATGGAATTGTAAATCAGAATACCTTTGATACAAAGCCGAAATGAGACATATGCTAGATAGAGGAGAACATTTACCACCGTCTCAACAAAAAGGAAATGCAATCATTATTATAGTCAGGAAAAGAATTAAAGATATGGATGAAAATGCAACTGAATTTAAGGCATTGGAAATGAGATAGGACAAGATTTAGCTGAAATACCGGGAGCTGTTGTGGAATAATGTTTCATCTGTCGTTAATAATATTAAAGAAGATATTAAAAATGATATTGAAGAAAAGAAACAAATGGTACAAGATGCGTATCAAGAATAATAGAAAGCAATATGATGAAATGGTAGCAAAAGGAAAGATGCGTATAAAGATGCGAAAGAGACGATAAATAAAGTTAAGGAAGATATAAAGAATTTAGATGTGGATAAGAGATTAAACAGAATGTGTTTAATTTGATTTTCTAAATTACAAAGAGAACTTAAAGATACGTTAGAAATAGACGTGGATAATACCGAAGTCTGATAGTAAGACAGATATATAACAAATAAAGAAAGAGACGATTGATGCATTTTGATAAACGTTTTCCGGAAACAGTTAAAATAAGAAGCTACGCCAAATCATAAATTGATGGTATGTATCGGTAAAAATGTGTTATACGATGAAAAGTGGATGTATATTATCCTGTACAGAGATGGCAGATTATATATGAATAATGGATATACGATACGTATATTGGAAAGCGGAAGTACCATCCTTGGCTATACATAAAATCTTATCTAGTCCGAAAAGAGCTTCAATAAACGGAGCTGAATATGCATACGAAATATTCTTCTCTAGCATTACCTGTTACTGATGATGTGTTTCCTGGAAACTCCGATATGGGCTGGGAAATATGTTGCTGTATTGAAGAATACGGATGGTATTGCCAAATACAAACGAAGAAGTTAAAACGGAAACGACTAGTTTCAAACTATAATGATTGGATGAGTGAAAGAAAGACTAAACTGATATTTCTGTTACTATAAGCCCGATGAACTGTAAGAGATTTCAAAGACAGCCATTTAATAAACTTTGTGTGGATAATCGAAGCCATTTGAAATCATAATGAAAGCATTTGAGCTTTGTAAATAAAGATTATGAGATAATGATATCGAATCGAAATATGATGCACCGATGCGTAAAATCGATAAATACCACATATGTCTTCTCAGATGTAATTAAATATTTGGATTTGGAAGTCGGATTATATAATACGGACTATATAAACTTTTATGGAGAATGGTATCTAATATTTATTAAATACAAATGATGCTCAAAGATAAATGCGGAGAAACTAAAACATTACAATCTACGATAGAGCTCTTTATGAGACAGACATAAAGACGGACATATCCAGCGGTTTACTAGCCAGAAAAGGAAATAATACGTATCAAATCGCGTTGATGTAGCAAACGTCAATATTGAAGTATTAAACAGGTTCTGTCTACAGTGATGCAAATATATTCTATAAAAACCAGATGGACATCCTTAACTATCATGAAAAATCCATTGAGTAGAAAAACGAATATAGTACGTAAAATCAACAGCTGTAAATCCATTGAAGAAAGATACATCATGGCTATGGAAGTTATAAGTTTCTCCGTACAAGGATTTCCTATACGGTAAAATAAACTCCGCTGACTACTGTTATAATGACTGATAGTAGTGGACAGCCAAGCACTTGTTACAGAGTTCTTACATATAAAGAAATAGCAACAGAAAGCCAGTGCGGGAAGTTCCAGCATTTATAAAAGGCATCGTAGAATTAAGAAATAAATCATTTTATAACAAAATTACGCATCGAAGTAAAACTTCTCAATGAGTTTTATTTTCAATTCATATATGCAAATCTCACAAATTGTACATTTTGCATATTTTCCTTTTGAGAAACATATAGCACTGCACCTCTTAGTATTCAATTACTAGAACCTAATTTTATGGGATTGAGTAGGATAGATATAGAAGGCCCAAATGACATCTATCCTATTCCAATCTCCGTAATATATTATATAAAATTAAGATATAGAAATGTTTGAGCACCTGGAAAGATAATGTTATCCTATACGAATAAACTTGCCATGGAGTAGAACTCCATACGAAAATATTGATAAATATAGTGTCTAATTCAATAGTTTTGTACATATCTGAAATAAGTTAGAAAAGTCTTATCATTCATTTAAAGAAGTTATAACTTTTCTCCTGAGAAAATTCAGTTTACTTTTAGTGGAGTCTTAGCTTATGAAAGGGTTAGTAGCGGCAGAGCAGTTTGTCGCAGTAGGTCCCGGACTTTAAACGACATTTGACGGATATTATCGCTCAGATGTTTCTATATCGTAATTTTTATAATATAGATAATTATATATATTATGGAGTTCTGCGTTATTTATAAGAGAAACTATCATTTTCAAAGAAAATAAATGAATAAGGAGGAAGAGAATGATTAATGATTTTGGCAATATGAAATACAGATGGAGATCCCAAAGGATAGTGAAAATTTACTGTTCAATATTCTTTAGGAAAGAAGAAGATTGCGGACCAATCTAAAACAAATTGACTTACATTCGCCCAGTTAAAGACAGAAGTGGAAAAGGGTTACTGCATCTGTAGGAGAACCTGAAAAGATAATTACTTGCTGTAGAAGCACATATCAACACAAAGGTTTATTCAGACCCCTCTAACAAAAGAAAAACTGAATCAGAAATGTTACAAGCTAGATACTATAAACATGGCTGCAGCATTTGAGGCCCTTGCGGCTGCAATGAATAGCTAACGCCGCTATTAACACTATGCACACAGCGGCAATGGTAGCACCAGAAGTAATTGCACAGTGACAAGTTATATTCACTGGAGACTTTAGCATCTCATTATTGAATAAAGATAGTGGACTATCTAATTCGGCATATCAGCATCAATAGCGTTAAGAATGCTATCGCTCGAAGGAATGCTAAGAAGCATTGACTTGGTAAAATGAAAATAAATAAGTTTAATGCTCAAAAGAAGAAGATGTTTCCTATGACAGAATTAGAAACAGAGTTCTTAAAACGGAGCAGACGGCTACTAATGCGGCTAAATTAATGAAGGGAAGATTCTACTGGAATTGGATATCAGTTCTGGTTAGAATTGAACCACTGGTGCAGCACCACTTATTAAGACTAATGCGGAGTTAATCCTAAATCTCTCTTAATACTGCTGGATACTACAACAGATGCAAAAGTATTACCAATACTTTAATAAGATTGAGGAGTGTAATAGCCTCTTTCTTTTTTACGCCACTTTTAATGGTCAACAAATACGTATTTTTAAAACAAATATTACTATTAAGGAGGTGTAGACCAGATATGGGTAAAGAAGATAAAAGAAGGATAAGAAGAAAGACGACAAGCAAGATAAGGGTCTGCAAGAGAAAGCTAAGAAATCTCATTTGAATAAAATGGGGTCTGTAGTTAAATCTCATGTTAAAGATGTCTTTACTGAATTATAAAGAAAGGTTGTGATAATGCCGAATTCATAATGAAGTTAGTACAAACACAGCAAAGTCGGATGGTACATAAAAGAACGTTTATAACAAAGTCAAAGGCGATAGTGGTAACCAGTTATTGGCTTCAGGACGTCAAAGAAAACTATTCAGAAAGCTTATAAACAAGCTATAGCTGCTGCCTAATGAAGCTGAAGAAAATGCTGGTGAAGGAGAATATGGAAATATCGGAGAAGATTGACTTAGATAGTGATGACTAAGAAAGAGTTTGATTCGGAGATGATGATGGATTACGACGATGATGACGATAATGATTCTGATGACTCTGATGATGACAAGATGAAGAAAGTAACGAATCTTATATGTTGAAAATTAGCTTTGATGAAACTAAAGGAAAAGAAACTAGAAGTTTCTAATGAAAGTTATTATTCTTTTCTCATTAGAAAAGTTTTGACAAAGCAATTTTAGCTGGTAGTGTAATTTTTTTAAATAAATGTATTTTGTATTATAAATCATACATAAATGAAATACAGCTGCAGACATTATTTAGATTTCTTTATCTTGGCTAGAAACTAAGATTAATACAGAAGAAGCAGGGAGCCAGCTTAATGAATTTAACACTGTAGAGACTACGGAATCTCTTGTTCCAGAGGCTACCCAGAAACAGCAGAATTGGTAAGTGAAACTTTAAATGAAAGCATACCTCCCGGGTGTATGTAAAAGAGTTGGACTGGAAGACCTGGAAACACTTGAAGAATCTATATTCAATGTGACTACTGCTGATGATGAACTTTAAGAGAACTTGTACATATCGGTACTGTGGCTGAAGATATATTATCTAAGCCAGATGCTGATGTGTACAGAACGAAGCTTCAAATGCAGTTACGATATGATTCAGCTTATTATCAGACATAAGCAAATGTATACATTGAACATAAAGTAGTAGAGTCTGAGGGAGAAAATAATAATATCTTAGTAGACTTATTAGGAAAACATGACTAAATTAGATATCCGCTTTTAAAAATGTATATTACTAGATTTATCTTAGTGGAAGACGAATGGATACAGCTAGACAAGCAATAGTGCTTTTAGTAATATAATAAATAAATAATAAAGGAGGATAATATGGATGAAGTATTAGACGGATACGATGATATCCTTTGGAACCATTAGAAGAATCTGATGTTTGACGAAGAAGATTTTGTTAATTCAGACCAAGATACACAAGAAGCTTCTATTTTCAATACTGACGAAATGCCAGAAGAATTAAGAAGGAACAGAAGCTATCGAAGGTGAAACTAATTCACATGAACTACCAAGTATTGCAGATGAAGATTTGACGATCCAAAATGCTGATATTATAGACTCATATCAACAGCAGAACCAGCTGAATTTTCTCAAATAGCAGATGTATTACATGATACAACAGAAATTACAGATGATACTATTTTAGATTCTACAGCAAATTTAAACAGCAATGACACCAAGAGAAGACTTATTAGCACAACAACTGTTCGGAATCGGACGAAGTAGAAGAAGAATATCCAAAGGAGGAAGTAGAACAAAGAATGAAGATGATGAAATATTAGAAACTACTGACGAAGTAGCAGACGTAGTGATGAAGTAGGAGGAAGTAGAAGCAGAAACTGAAGCTCCTGTTGAAGAAGTTGAAGGAGGAGATGGCTCCTGCAGAAGATGTAGAAGAAGAATACTGAGATACTATGATATAAAACACAGAAGCAGAACAAGCTATCTTAGTTGAAATTCAAAGATGCATTCGCAATAGACCCTGAAAATGTAGAAGCAGCCCAATCAGCTATAAGGAACAAATTGCAGAAGATGCTGTAGACGCTGAACAGAAGCTGAAAAGAGACGTATCTGCAAACGTATCAGAAATGGTGACGTTAATATAGCTGGTCTCTGAGGATGAAGAACCTCATTATGTTCACGAAGGTAAGAAGTAAGACCAGGGTGTCGTATCAGAAGTTACAGAAAGTAATCACGTAGATTTACACAAATTCGTAGACATTGCTTTCAAATCTAGATAGAAAGTTATAAAACAGATACCTAGAGTATTATTAGGTAGTTCAATTAAACACAGGATATTCCACAATTCTAATTATTTTTAGTAGTTAGGGTGTGCTGTAATTTTATTACGTCCTGTGGTATGTAGACTCAGTACAATATCAATCCAGCTTACAACAGTATCGCACATTGATGTACTGTTAGAGACACTTATCAGGGCTGTTTAATATAATAAACCGTCACAAATAAATATAATATAAAGGAGGTGGATTATTGACAGGAATATGAACGGAAATATTCTATGCATGACGAATCTGCATAAGGCGTATTAGACAGTCTCTGATAGAGAGAATTTCTACGGACAGGTACGCATATCAGGAGATATGTCGCATAGTTATTTCGTTATGGAAAACAGGCAAGTTAAGGCGTGGAGCCTTAATGCACCCGTTATCGTTTGACAATGTATAAAAGCCTGTAGAGGAATTTTTATATAAAAAAGGAGATAAAATATGGATAAAAGAGTTAAAGATGAACGTCTTGAATTTACTATTGGAAAATTAATTTAGAAGTGTCGATATATGAACACGATATAGGTATTAATGTGTTATCTATTCACGCTGAACATATTGATAACATTCTGATAAGAAACAACTATGAAACTTTACTAGAAGATATACGTACATTTACTAACACAAAGCTTGGTTAGTATATTAGCATCAAATAGTATAGATATAGTAGGAGTTCGTAGTAAACCACATCTTATAATTGGTAGTTTATCATTCTAAGCGTAGAATACCTAGAGTAATATAAATGTTTTTAAAACACTCTTTAAAAAAAAAAGCTCAAGAACTTTGCTCTAGATAATGGTCTAATACCATTTGGAAGTGAATTGCAGTGTTACAGTATTAGAGTACTAATCAGGCTATAGACTCTTACAGCATCGTAGCAAGAATGTTATCAAGAGTTAAGTGAACTTAAGTATTCAAGATAGCAAACGATTTGTTAAACACAGGTTATAATGATTTATGTGAAGAATATCAGGAGGAAGCTGAAAATGAAGTATGAATAAGAAACATATTGATAAAGATAAGAAAGTTATTTAAATAAAGAAGTTCGTGATGCTGAATTCGATTATGACAGATACTACAGGATGATTTAAGAAGACTGTAACTAAGCATTTAAGTATACTGAGTTTATTTAGAAAGGAAGAAGCAAGGAGTTTATGTTTTAGAAGTTTTAGTGAAGGTGGACGCGAAGATTATTATGGAAGCATTGATGAGCTGAACATTATAACAGAGGGTATTAAGATGGACAAGAAGATGCTAGAAAAGAAATGAGGGAAATTTAGACAGAGCTTACAGAAAAGGATTAGAGGATGGACGCAAGAAACTTTTAGGGGAAAATTAATGAAAACGTTATTTGATTTATCGGTGATGATATAGCTGTAGCATATTTGGATACGATGTGTTGTGGATAGATGAACAAAGCGTCGATACGACGCTAATTTAGAACCAGAACTAGCGGATAAATATAGAGGAAAGTCCTCTCTTGATGATAGTTTAGATGATAAAATATTAAAATATGTAAACCAGAGAATGCGGCAATAAATGATATCATTCATAGTGAGTTTAGTTCATATGGTTCTATTATTTAAAAAGATAAGGGAGAAGATAAATGAAGACATGGGATATATCGATTAGCATTATCGTCAGGCCTTTCTCTAGCGATATATAATTTAAGACAGCTTTATAAAATAACTAAATATGATAAAGCTAGAGCTTAAAGCTTTGATGAGAGTTGTAAACTAATGGCTTGTATATGATATCAAAGTAAAAGCATGGAAATGAAGAAGGTGCTGAATTAGATAGCTACGATTTATCTGATGAAGAAAAACTTAGATAATAGAAAAATAGTTATTGATAAAGATTTGACTGTAGAATTGATATCTTTAAATTATTTTATTACTTTGGAATAAAAGGAGTGATGCCGTGTGATGAAACCACAATAATAAATACTCGAAATATGTACAACGACCATTAAAGGAAGTGAAATATTTTCGTTGGCTTGACTATACGTGATAGAGAAACTGACGACGGTTTGCTGGTCTATAGAACATTTGCATGAATTATGAGAAAGATGATTACGAAACTACGTTTAAAAATGTACTTATACACAGATAAAGCTTTTAAACATAATAAAAGACGTTAGGTTTATAAATATTATATCATCTTATAATGTTGATGATAATGAATTAGAATTCTGATTTAGATGATACAGATTTAGAAGAACAAATGCTAAAAGAATTGAAAAGAGATATTAAGTGATATGTATCTACTTTCAGAATATAAGATGGGACATACTGTCATTAAAGGAGGTTTATGTTAGAATTTTTAAATTATGTAATAACAGTACACAAATACGTGTATATTATCTCAATACTACTCATTGTAGTAGTATTAGTATATATTTTAATAGGAGGTAAAGAAATGTGAATGCTTGACTACGATCATGGTTTTGAGAATGTTGAGGAGGATGAATATGACTACTATTCACGTGCGTTTAGTTGGGTGATTATGGATTACATAATGATGATAATTAAGCTAGAGAATCTATAAAATTTGTGTCGCGATCACCTGCAGGATTAATGGAGATACAATATGAAGATAGTAGGTCGCTGTTTAAACGCAAGTATAACAGCCACAGACGCTTTGTAGTGGGTACTATAGTTCTGTGATTAAATATGCTGTACTATTAGGAATATGGACAAGCATTATTTATATGGATTAACTATATAACTGTACAAGACCCAACAGTAGGTTTACTTGTAGAATGATTATAGAATTAATCTATGATTTAAATCATTTATATTTAATTTATTTTAGGAGGTATTGATTATGGGATTATTTTCTGAACAGCTGAAGAAATGGCAATGAAAACATATGATGATGGATATAAAGAAGGTTATAAAGATGGACTTTCTGAGGGAAGTAAAGGAGAAGAAAAGAATTATAAGGAATATAACAGTAGATTTAAGTAAAAGAAACGTTAAACTGTTTAGTAAAAATATGTGATGAAGAAGATATTGGAATAATAGAATATGTAGAAAATTGATAGAGAAAGCGATAAAACCAGTAGAAGTTGTATGTAGTTGTGACATTGTAGCTGTGACGAAATGAACAAGAGCCACAAGAAGAATCGTCAGACGTGGAAGATATCCTAGAATATACTCTTGTAACGTATCACAAAGATGCAGTTAAAGGATTTGACTTATGAGAAGAAGTTAAACCAGTTAAGTGCACGTTATATATGATAGAAGTTGGAAAATGTAAACTTAAGATACATCCATATGCAAATGAAGAAGAAGATATGAGTGATGAATATTTACCTAAATGGGTATCTGCTCAATATTGGGTAACTGTCTTTAAAATGATAAAACTTGTAATGTGCATTTTGATATAAACCAGATGATGCTAGATTAATACATAATGAAAGAGTTTTGACTGTATTAGAAGAGATAGTAATAGATAGTCAGATCTTTATCTAAATGATGCTCCATTGATGAACCCAATATCATACATCTCATCAAACTTGTAAATGTATGCTATACATGTTCACAGGAAGTCTGACAACCTTTACTGTATAAAAATAGTAAAGGAGTGGAAACAGATAATAAATAAATACGTTATAGCTGATATCTATAACAAGAAGTCAGAGAAAGACACGATATATTAGCATGTAGCTTACAACACTTTCATACAATAAAAATATATCCGTGCTTACTTGACGGATTCTATAAAGAAACTCCACAATATCTACCACGCAAATTATCTACAGTAAATACACATCAATAAAGATGTCTGGAGTCAACATAAAAGTCTAAAGAGTTCTTTTAAAGTTAAAAAGCTATCTGACATAAAGTTCGGACTTATTGTTGTTTTATGCCTAGAACTAGAAAGCCTATTTATAAATTTTTATTTTTAATTTTTATACTGTATCGTTAAAGACATTTCTTCCCAAATGGAAGATCTGATAAATATAATGAAATATATACAGATAGTGCTGATGCACGTAATAGATTTTAAGAAGTTCAACTACACCTTTATTAGTATTGAATGTATGTTCTATATTAATAGTGATTTAAAGAAATTCTAAAATAATTTACAGATGTCAACCATCTGTAATGCAAGTCAGAATGGAGTATATTGAGATATAGACAAGATTTATAGTTTAATAACACAGGGAAAACTTTAACGACCGACGAAAATACAACTTCGTTACAGTACAAATTTAGATGGAATAGACGATTTAAATATCATCTGAGCATTTGAAACTGTACGTTCTAAAGCCGTAGATAACTTATCATACGTTTCGATAAGATTACAAGCAATATCTCTTTCATCTATGAATAGAGATAAGATAAGATATGTGACTCTTGTATTTATGAATAAAATGGGAAGACAAGCCCGAAGTTTATCAAAAGTATCCAATCTAATGTTAATGAATGGATGACTAGAAATAAAGATAATATGACGTTAAAGAACTCGTTGATTAAACTTTGTAAAGCAAATTTGTTATAACCAAGAAATATTGATGAAATAAGAGGATGAAATTGATATGATAGTGTTTGAGATGTTAAAGATAGTCTGATGATGAAAATAAAGACTTATAAAAATAGTCGGCTATACATTTATAAATATCTGCTACTAAATTTACACCACTGCAATTTATGATTAAATAAAAGGAGGAACATAAACGCTTAGATATGATAGAAAAAGAAATAGAATAAAATATTATTCTTCAATGATAGAGTAAATGTAAAATAATTATATCTGGCAAAATATAGTTTAGTAGTGGTTGTAAACGAATTCGGCCATACATTAATATGTACCAAATCAGTGAAGAAGATGGCGAAATTAAATGTCTTGGAATTGAAGAGCCAATATGACCATTCTGTTACTGACGAAGAATTAAAAATCAATAAAAGAATACTTTAGACATATTTGAACAAGAACTTGGATAACTATCTTAGAGTTAAAGATGATATGGAAAGCAAGGACTAGAGGTAAGAACTTATAAAATTTTTTGATTAATCCAATACAAGTTTATTTGGACCCTTGGTAACGAAAATAAACCATCTATATTAGATAAAGGCACGAAAGAGAAAATAATTATAATAGAGCCAGTTGAAATGAAACATATATCAATGAATAAAGATGGTAAAGGAGTTATTACCAGAAAATCACTTACTATACTTCCTTTATACGCTAGAGCAAATCAACAAATAGCGATGAAGGGAAGGTGCAAAGCAGCTTCCTGAAAATATCACAAGAAGCTATTGTAGGCAAGTTACAGGTAAAGCAGCTAAGTCTGGGCAATTCCCAGATGCTGAACTTACTGTTGTTATAGGACACGACGTTAATAATACCAATGCGGAACTGATGCGGGCCCAGCGTCTCATGACTTAGTGTTAAAAAGAATGAAACAGTTCATAATTTTGAAAACTGAAGCCAAAAGAACTAACTGATAAATGTTGAGAATAAGAAACTTTAGATATTTCTCAGAAATACTTAAAAGTATGGATATATATGACAGATTTAGTAGAACCACCTCAACGTTGGTAAAGTATAACAATAAAAAAGTGTGTAAGTATAACCTTATTTATGATACTTGACGTAAATCAAAGATCACGGAATGTTTGCCCCTCATCAGAGAATTCCTGAGACTAATATCATTTTCTTTACTCTCTAAACTGACTGGGATTTGATTCTAGTTCCAAACCATATTTTGCCATTTTATACACAATAAAATATGTTAATATTAAAATATGGAGGAGATAATGATGATTGATGAAGTGATAATTGATTACAAGGAATACCCAAAGACGAAAGTAAAAGAGTTCTTACTGTTTGATGACGTCTTTAAATATTATGAGATGGGACATGAATCTTGATTTCACAGAAGATTACAGCCAGTGATAGATTCTGCATTTAAAAAATAATATATATATCCACGAGAAAATACCTGAATTTTGCAGAAGAATACAAAAGAAACTATACGTATATTCTTTCAGTGTTCATAAAGATAATGTTATGGATATCCAGCGGTTATAAAACGCCCAACCCAATAGATGTACAAAGAAAGAGAATGTCTATGATGTTCCGCTTAAAGATATTTGTCCAGAAGAGGATTAGATATAGCTAGAATGAATAAAGATATGCATATATCAGTAGCCATGATTATTCATTATAAAGGATTTTAAGTTAATTATAAAGGAGAGAAGGAAAACAGCAGAAAAGAAGAAGACATTGAATAGTTTATCCTCACAGGATTTTACGACATTAGATATAATGTTTGAAGAAACTGATACGCCTAATTAGAGTATATGAATAGAGGGTTTGAAGAGAAACAGGCGAATACTTGCAGGAGATAGCGAACAGGGTAACCACACTTGCATTAGACGTAGCTACCCGGTATCAATATAGGTGATTTGTGTCATAAGATTATAATAATAGATGTGATGGAGAAGTATAAAAGAAACCATTATGAACTTATCATCATTAAATGAAGAACAAGTTAAGAAATACGTTAAAGTATATCACAGATGTTATTGAAGAAATATATGATATATCAAAAAGAAAGTCATGAATATACTGATATGTTTATGTTTGTAGTTCAGTAATCCTATTATAGATAGAAAAGTAAAGATGATGCTGTAAGTAGTAATTATCATCATCTTCGCAGAGCATCTGTTTATAGTGGATATACTATTAGAAGGCGATGAAGATACATTCTCTCCTGAATCTTATCTTTAGATTTCAATAAGCTACCAGATTATAAAACTATTCCTGATTATCGGAAAAGAATGTTGCATATATTTGGGTAGCTCACTTGAAAGAAAATAAGAACTTAAATGACAAATAGAAAGAGACTTTAAGTCGCTCCAATAGATAAGAAGATATCAGCTCCATTATTCTTAAAGCAAAAAGCAGCTTGGGCATTAGTATTATACAAAACAGTAGATACTACTGACAGAGAAAGTATGCTCAAAAGGATAATATCATTACAAGACTTAATTCTGAACTTTCTCTAAATGTACAGTCTCTGCTAGATTCCCAAGAGAGAACTGAACAGAGGGAGCTACTATAACAGACTACTAAGTGCAAACTAAGTTGAAGCAATAGACTTTATAACTATTTTAGATTGTGATAACTTAGGAAATATTTTGCTTGAAAGCTGGAGGAATGTATCCATCTGCTGATATGCTATATATTTAAAGATAGAGATGAAGCTTGCCTAAAGAATGAGTACGTTTAAAAAGAGAAGCTTTTCAAATGTATGGACGGGTACGATAGACCATTTAACTTAATGGAAGCTAGAATACTTATGGATTATGAGGAGATAACATGGAACTTCTTCAAAGAAAGATAGACTTTATTTCAGCTTGTATGCAAAATCTATAGATTAGGATATGAATTAGAAGTAAATAATAAATCCTACTAAAGAGCTTGAGACTAATGCAACTAAACTTATGGGAATATTTAATATATTAGAAAGATTAAAAGAACTGATTCTAAATCCTGATGAGATTAATAGAGAGCCTACGTATTAGTGCGAAGAGACTACAATGAGGGAAATAATACTAACTATAATATAGACGAAGAAGAAGATGAATTTGATGAATAATATGGAGGCTCTATATGGGCCTCTTTATAAGGAGATGGGATATGTTATGAGTGTAAAGATATCGGCACGTTTCTTCGATCGTAATCCATTTAACTTATTTAGAATGCTACGAATAGAATCTGAAATTAAAATGCATTTCCAGAATGGGATTTGTATCCAGACGAAATGTATTGGTCTGATGAACAAATTTCAAGTGAACCTGATTGGGAACCTCATGGCGTTGATATATACTATGTACTAGTATGCTTGAAGACAGGCATCATCTAATTGATGTTTAAAAGAAAAGTTTAAAGACTTGATTTCTTTAATAGATTTAAAGACAAATGAGTGACAGCTTAAAAGCATACGTATTTAAATAGGGAGGTGAATGGAAAATAAAGATGCATTAAAGAATAAGTATTACTTTGAGTTTCTAGTAAATCATTAATAAAAATAGTAACGTTCTAGAGAACACGATTTACGTACGCTTCTAATATTGAATACTTAGTTGCTTTAGCTGAAGAATTTACTGATGATTTAAGTCATAAGTGGATTCTAAGGATGAAAACTTAACATTTAAGGAACTTGCAAAAGTACGATATTACTAAGAAAGAAGATACTAGATGTGAACATGATATAGTCTGTAAAGATAAAGCGATAAAAAATAAGTATTATACTAACTTCCAATAAACTTTATCAACCGTACATACGTTATCTTCTGCTTTTAACATTTTTACAACTGAAGAGTTAACTACGATTGCTACAAAATATGTTAAGGACTCAAATGATTTGAGCTATAAATGGGTTCTAAGTGACGAATACTCTGAATATCTAAATGAAATATCAAAAGACGATAAGGACTTTACCTATGACTAGAGTTATTCTTCCAGATAATAAAGGTTCTGGAATGATATTGCAAAATGAAATATCTGACACATCTGACTGTCTTATAGTACAAAGGCATTATTTGATGAACTTATAAGAGGCGGAGGAAGCTCATTGGTTAAATCCAGAGTCACATTATAGTTTAGATATAACACTCCCAGATAGCTGTCACGACTCTGCATTTTGATGGAAGAGGTCCTGTTTGGATTATATTTAATTACGATTGTGCAGACAAGAAATGAATTTTCAATTAATGAATGAAATAGCAACTAATGTTTGTAATATGTTGCAACCATATAAAACTATTTAGAACCATATAAACTAAAGAATATAAAACTGTATCCTATTATAATAGAGGGACTTGACTGTATAGGAAAAGAGACCTCATAAAATGTATTAGAACAGAATTAGGAATGAAAGGATTTATAGTACAAACCTTTAAGTTTCCCACCATGAATCTGATAGTGGTAAAGAAATATCTGCTATATTACACGCGAGAAGATATAAAGAAAAATCCTCCAATGCTAATACAAAACTTACTACGCTTATGGTGGTAAGAAATAGAATGGAAACTTGTATTTGCAAACAAAATGATGATGATGATAGTAAAGGATATACTGTAGTTTTGTGAATACTTGACAGATTCTTTTCTATCCAATCTTGTATACAGCCTACGCATTATGAAACTCAAGATGATTTATTAGAATTAGTACAAGGAAGCGGATTATATAATCTAGCTAAGTTTGAATCTGATATGCATTTTGATTTCTTTAATAATAATAACAGAGAATTTATAATATGTTCTTATAATGAAATGATGATGACAAGTTTTACGATAAGAATGTAGTAGTAGGCTTACAGAAGACTCCTCTAAGTAGAATACATAAAGAGTTCTTAGATAAAAAGAAAATAAAGATAGTTATGAAACTATTATAGCAAAAGAAAGTGTCTAATGTATATGATATAGTAGGAATAGATAAACTTTTCATAAAGTAGAACATTATTTAAGATTTAGACCAATAGACACATTGGCTAAAGATAATAACCAAATAATAAAAGCTATAGCAGACTTAGTAGTATATGATGTAGGCCAAAGGTGAATAAAAAGTGAGAGGATTGTTTAAGAAACTATAATATTGCAGATCATTACTTATCGTTACAAATCATCATACGGCGGATGATGGTAGCTATGATAGAGAAGTTAATAAAGCTGCATATAGAAAGCATCAGCTAGCATGTTCAGTGGCGTAAGGTCAGCATTTATCTAACTCTGTTAGATAAATGTAACTGTCCACGCATAGCACAAGTTATCAGTGATTTTGAAGATTTACTTTAGTACAGCAGAGTTACTATACTACCCAAATGTATCCCGATATGCGTAAAGACTTCTAGAACAGAAAACAAGTAGCTTTAGAGATACAACGTCTGGAAGATATTAAAAAGTGCTTATCGTATCGAAGTAGTTCAAGGTAGCGATGTACCACTTAATTCAGACACTTTGTAAAGTCTCTGTCTCGTGTTTCAAGTTGTACCAATGCGTAATGAAGATGTACACATTATACATACACTGAATTTGAAGAAGAATATAAAAGACTCACTTTGATTCAGATAACCAAGTAGTATTACGTGAAGACGATGTCTATAAAATTATTAAAGGCAGCAAATGCATACAACATTTGATTTGGAGGAGGTTTGGGTTTTGTTGTGTTTGGGTGGTTGGGTTGTTGGGTTTTTGTGTGGGTGTTTGTGGTTGGTTTTGGGTTGTTTGGTTTTGTTTTGGTGTGGTTTTTTTTGTTGAGAATGAAGATGAAAGTATATAATATTGATATTTATTAGCAGGAATCTGTATAAGACTTATTAATGAAAAAGAGCTTTTCTTAAAGCATATGACTGACTACGATAGAGAAGTATTTGAATTGTGTGCTGATAAGATTACTTAATATAATACTTGAAGCGAAAAGGGTTTTAGAAGAACAGCTATGGTGATGATGAATGATGTCACTAAGCTTTTAAGAGGAACACGGACGTAACTAATCCTAGATTATTAGAAGAATTGTTACTTAAAATAGAAAAAGCATTATTAGATAGAGGTATATATGATGATTTAACTTCTGCTATAATAAGAGATATTAAATATGGTAAGGTTAATGAAAATAAAATAGAATATAAAATATTTATGGCAAGTAAGAGATTTATTTGAGATAGACTTCAATAATAAAGAAAAAGATACCGTGAATTAGAAAATGTTATCAGAGATGTTCATGATGTGATACCAGAGAATATCTATCTAATGATGAATTATCGTCATTACCTGCAGATACAGTTGGTGCTGTGTTATACTTCTTTATAACTTTGTAGATGAAGACGTATTAGTCAGATTATAACTTAATAGAAGATATGTTTCCAGATATAGTTTTATTCGAATAAACGTAATAAATGCATTCTCTCTCGTTGAGGGGGGTTTACATTTTACTACGCCATTATTCATCAGAAGTTACTTTTGAAATAGTGGTATTTTATTACGTCTATTATAGTTTCTCTAGTAGCTTTTCTGTGTAGTAAATATAAAACTAATGTCTTGAATTTTATCTTGAATGCCATGCTTCTATTTTAGTAGCTCCAGCGATAACTTTATCTACTAATTTATTTTAGCTTTTTCTTCACTTTCAAGGTCTTCTTCAGAGACTTTGTAATGTTCACGCATATTTAACTTGAGAACCTAATAACTTGTGTAGACTTTGTATGGTTTGATGAACGTCACATAGATACCGATTACCATACAGCTATAAGTATAACTATATCATACCCAATAACTAGATACAACCAAGTTAACTATAGCAGCGTATCCACTTTCACCAAAAATGTCTTTCAAGTTTCTCTTTTACTGAATTCGCACGATCGCATTCCTCCTTTCTCATAAAAAGATGTAATATAACATATTTGTCGGAAGAGCAGAATGCTAGATTGTTATTCTAGAAATTCCTTTTCAGATATTCGAAGCTACTGTCTAGGTAACTTAAACACCTTTCTAGCCATTCTCTCTGAAAGCTCGTTCATCTACACTCACACACATTAGCTTCGACATCATGTATCAAGTTTTCATCAGCCAAGATCATGTCTTTTAGCTCCATCATAAGCTGATGATACTGCTAAAAGCAGCTTCCATGGCACAGCATAGGATCATCTTCTGCTGGAAGCATTCCCTGAGCAAAATATGTTTCAACACAGCTTAGCTAACTCTCATTTGTAACTTTTAAACAGATACTCAACAACTATCAACCATCTTCAGCCATACCATTTTCTTCAGATAGACCTCTTTTGTCGATTCAGTTTCTGACATACTAATCGCTTCTCTAGTTAGTGACATATCCATCATCTCCTGTCTAATTTGTATGTTTTAATAGACCAACTAGAGTTTTCATATCAATACTTTATTATTTATTTGTATACCTTTATGATACAGCTAACAAATTCAGTTATTTACTCGTGAACAGCCTAAACAATAGATATATGTAAAATATCAATAAATAAAAAGGAGGAATATAAATTGATAGATAAACTTAATAGTTATGAAATTAGATTTCACGAAGAATATAGAAGCTATTATGTTAGTTTCTAATATATTCAAAGAAGCATTAATAGACTTAGCTGGGTTAAGACGTATAGCACAATCTGATGATAAAAGAACGTTGTCATAAAGATGTAGTTATGGATGAGTTTAGAGACAGACTATCTCCAAATATATTGCAAAGCTCTATAATAGAAGATAGTCGGAAGGTTGCTTATCTGTTTTAGATTATGAATGTCGTGTGTACGCATGCTGAGTGAATAGGAGTAAACGTATATGGTAATCCCAAGTACGGAGAAATAGGACATGACTATAACGATATCGTTAGAGATATGCAAGAATCAGCTGTAGTGGGAGAAAAACGAAATAGGATATGATATTGACAGAAAACTTAGCTGTATTCATCTATGATGGAAATAAAATATTGCTTCTGGAGAAGAGTATGACACTAATAACGTAGTAATACTAGATGCATCTGCAACATTTATAAGAATGCTTTCTATTAAAGATAAGTTTGGAGAAGCATATGAAAATCTAGTGGAAGATATACGTAGATGCATACTTTCTAAAAATAATAGCATACGGATATAATATGAGAACTTGCATACACTTATATTATAATAAATTCCAGTACGACAAAGACTTTCTTTTAATGATGGAGATGTTGTAGCGTTACTAGAACTTACTCTTGCTAAATGGGCACATAGCGTTGCTAATAACTTACATCGTTTAAAGAATATGGTGTTGATTAAACACTCTTTATGGATTATGCTAAAGCAGAAGCACAAGTGGACTTAGGTTCTAAGAAAGTAATGAATCTAGTAAACTTAGGAATGTTCTAGACTTAGATCTAGAGATTATCTAATGAGACGCAGCATAGATAAACATATAGACCATTTTAAAGAAGAATGTTCTAATAGGAGCCAGAACTGTCCATAGTAATCCATATGCTATGAATATGCTGACGAAAACATATCGTCAAATTAAATATCGTAGACATGAAATATGCTGGTAAAATGAGGGCAGTGCTTATAAGTGCATTTGAGTCTTTTCCCGAAGAAACCAGCAGCGTTTACTATGGCTGGAATAGAAGCGCATGTTAAAACCTACCGACCCTAAGTTTGCTGAGTTTAGAAGAAAAAGAAAGACAAAGCATCTTAGCAAAACTTACTTCTATAGAAAGAAGAAGATATACTGACTTAGAGAATGATTATATTATGCTTACAAGAAGTAGCAAATGCTCATAGCCAAGATACACAACACGCATTACTAAAAGATGTGCTATGCTCAGAGACGTTATAGAACCTGGAACTTGATAGAACTAATAACGATCATTTGGCAACTATACTTTAGCTCTTTCTTCAGATATATTTGCCAGTACATCATTATCAGATAGAAATATATTTAAAGAAAGAAATACTAGATTATACGGACAGTTAAAAACTCACAAATAAGTGGGATTATTAATATAGGGATTTTATATCCCCATTCTCATTTAAAATTGGAGGTAGTATGAGAAATAACTTATCGCAAAACATTGCCTGCTAGAACAAGCTGTCGCCTTTATAGAGACATATGCATTCTGTAGGAATTGACCAAGACCAAGTTATACTTATAGATAAATATGACTACAGAGGATATATGGAATAACAACAGTTGTTATAATAGAAGCAAAGAAGAACTCATGAGTATGAAGAGGATATGAATGAATTATTGAATATATCTGAAGATGAATATAATTTATATAGAGATGTTTGAAGAAGTTTTTAATGCCTTTGTAAACGAAGGAGGACTTTCAGATGATAATGAATTTAAATTTCCGTATAAAGAAATATTTAATGGAAACTTTAATAGACTGGATAAAACAAAACTTACTGAAGAACATAAAGTTTAATGTACAGGGATTATTAGACGAATGTTATGGATATATATTATGACCCTGAACATAAGATAACTATTCCTATATTATGATTATAGTACTGACTAACGAAAGCTTTGTAGCTTTTTGCTCTATCTTTAGAAAAACTTAAAAGAACGTACAGGAATACAACTTAATCATAATCTTCCATTGATACTATTTAATAGAAATCTTATGGGACAAGATATGCATAGTCCTAGCTTAGCTCCAGAACTACAAAACAGCAGCCGCTGTAGAAATGAGACAGAATATGATTTTCTATATGCGTGAATGTGCTAGAATGGTAGATGGTAAAGGGAATAAAATGCAATATCAAATGACTATAGGAACTTGACTATATTATGGCTTTATTGCCAATGTTTCAATACATCCAGATGTGCTCCTCGGCAAGTAGGTAAAACTACAGATATAAACTGCGTCAGTGGAGGAGAATTTGCAGCTGGTAGTGAAAAATACTAAAAATACTAGTAGCTCACTTTAAAGCAGAAGATGCTGGTAAAAACAGAAAGATGATGATAGACTTTGCAAATCTTATGCCTGCTTTCTTAAAGTTTCATAACAAAGTAGATACAGAAAAATAAAGAGATGTGGGAAGTAGGACCAGATATGACTCCGTCTCCTAAATCTAAATATATAAATAATGTATTCAGAAGTAATCAAATTATGATTGCATCAGCAGGTACAACAGAAACTACTGCAGAACGTGTTGGACGGGGAGAAACTTTGAATTTGGTATAAATGACGAAATTACTGTACCACACGCTATTACAATGACTACTGCGATGCAACTTGCAAACTCTACTGCAAGAATGCGTGCTGAGAAAGCTAATAAAAGATACGGACTACACTCACATGTCTACTGCTGGTAAACTTAATACTAAACACGGACGTGAAATGTATGACTTTATATTTAATAAAGATGTGTAGATTCGATATTAAACTATTTGAATATTCATATGAAGATTTATGTGCATATTTAAAAACAAATGGTAAAAAGAATTTCTTCAATGTTCAATATGGATATAAAGAAATGGGATTTATGAAGATTGGCTTGACCAACGTATAGCTCAAAACTGAAAACAGAGAAGCATTTATAATCAGTTAGTGTTGCATAGGGAAACTTGTAATGTAGATACAGAGAAAACTGTACAACAAAGAATCGAATTGCGGAAAACCCTAAAGCTAATGTGTAGCTACAACATAATACCGTGTTAGGTATAAAATGTGAATGACGAAAGTAGAAAAATACATTAGATGAGATATGGTTAAATCCTAAGTCTCGTTCCATCAAGAAATGGTAATCCGCAGCCAAGCTCGAAAGAGAAAGTCCAACGATCATCCTCGAGGGGAGAGTACATACGCGTGTGGAAGTGGTTTTTCAAGTCCTATTCAGGATATGGATAAGATATATCTGTGCTTAAATGAAAGTACAAGAAGTCTATAAGAGAACTGCATAAATAGTAGCGTATTTATGTGAACACTTTTCATTTTTTATCTACAATTACCTTCTGTAAAGGAGGTGAATATGTAATGTACTTAACTATTAAACAACGAATAAAGTTGCCAAAGAAGAAATTGCTCAATTAAAATACCTATGTCATATAATAAAAATTTGTACAATGAAGCGTTATATTTGCATAGACATTATTATATTGACAATGAATATTTTTATCCTATAATGGATAGTTATCGGATGCTTAAAAATAGTCCTAATTTTATAAAATCTAATAGCCATATATCAGCAGCTATTAATGGACGTAGAGATATTTAAGGATATGACAAACTATTAACTCTGAAATATAAAGGTAATAATGGGTTAAAAGTAAATTTACCCAGATATTTACCTAAAGATAAGGTTGGCAGATTATGTGTCGGCTTAATTAGACTATATCCAGATTATTTTATGGTACCAAAATAGCCTTTCACTATTAAAAATATCCAAGAATATTTATTAAAACACCGGCCTGTATTAAAAATAAGATAGTAAAGGAGATAAGAATAGTTCCAAAGTATAATGCTTACCAATTTGAGATATACTATATTTACGAAGCTGACTACAAAATCTGTGCTAAATAAATCAAAATGCACTAGCAATAGACCTTGTAGATAATTTATGTACATGTAAGTTACTAATACTGGAAAATCTTTTTATAATAGATGGTAGAAATTAAACTATCAATCAAGGATATTATAAAGAATTGCAAGATTACAACAAATAAGCAACAAAACAAAAAAATGACAAGTATGACTACAAATGAATCAAATATCATTTAACAGGAAAAATAACCATCTGATTATATTTATAAAGCTGTAAATTATATAATAAACTACTGTAAAGATAATGATAGTACAGTTGTAATAGGGTACCTGATACATTTCAGTGTAAACTAATTTAGAACCGCTAATAATCAAACTTTGTGACTATGTTTCGCACAGGTTTCTAAGTTTCATCTATATACACCTATCTAAATGATATGTCTTATTTAAACAGGATGAAGCATATACTTAAGGCATCTTTTGATAAAGACCCTCTTTACCTACTGGCGGTGATACCATACCTGAGTTTTTCTGGTAAACGTGTTAAACGTGGTCTTTATAGAACCAAAAATATTATGAATTTAATGCTGATGTAAATGGAGCATTAAATATATTACGTAAAAGTAACGTTGTGTTTTGAGGTTTTATACGCTAGAGGCGAAGTGATACGCCTATAAGAATAAGGATTGAATAGAAATATTAATCAAACTTATGAAATGAAATTCAGGACCGAAATTTTGATGGACTGGTTGATGTTGACAGTTCTGCTTTGGTTTAATCAAAAGCAAATTGGACGTATTTCTACCTTTAACTAAATCTCAAGCTATGGATACGTTTATATTTCTGATAAGTTCTTTTCTATAACATTCTTTTTCCACAATTTGCTAATGAAGACTTCTATACATTTATAAATAGATATCAAACTATAGCTATTGGAGTAGACTTAGCACATGGAACTGGAAACGACAGTCACTGCATTCTTGCTATAGATATGGAAAGTGGAGAAAAGCTATGTTTAAACCAAATACTTACGACTTCTGAAACTACAATGTTTATTAAGAAGTTTATTCCATTCTTAAAAAGAATCTAATCCAGATTTAAACATAATACTAGCCATAGAGTGAAGGACCAGGACAATCTGTAATTCCAGATTTAGCAAAAGATCCGTTTATAGAACCTCTTTATTTGAACTAAGAAACTATTCTCTTCACGCTGCAGACGTATTAGTAAAGAGTACAACTAAGAAACTTGATTACGCATCATACTTTATCGCACGTATTAAAGAAAGAGAAGTAAGAGAATACCTATATGAAAAACTTTTTATTTGAACTTGTAGATAAATATCCGTATGCATTTTCACATCCAGAAGCTCTTAATCAACTTTCTACATTATACAGAAAGAATACTGGAAGAATAGACCATAAGCCAGGAGCTCACGACGATATACTTATTGCGACTCTTATAGCATACAGTCTTATATTCAATACTGACTTTCAGAAAGCAAGTAGGAGAGCAATTTAAGTTCTATGTAGATATGAGTAAAATCAAAATGGTATCTGTAATGCAAAAGTATGAATATGTTTACAAATGAATATGCTAACTATACTAAAGATGAGGGAGAAGCATCTATGTATTAGTTCCGACTATGATAAAATGGAAAAACAGTATACGAATGTAGAAATATATAAAGTTAAGAATGGACGTAAAGTTAAACTTTCTGGAGAAGAATACCACTATGAATCTTAACTACGGAGCTCTTAAAGACGTTTCTCAAATACACGAAAGAGAAATGCTCACGTATTTTGACTTGTACAAGAAGAACAACACAGAGCTAATAAAGGAACCAGAGATGTGTATGGGGTTAAAAATAAGAATAAATGGTTTGATATGAAAGCTAAAAATGTTTTAACTTTTTAGCTACAATCATAAATGTAAATCTAGTAAAAGTCATATAGATTTTATAAATAGTTATAGTAATTCCTTTTATTTACTAGATTTGTTATTATAGTTGGATAGATAAAATTACGCAGCTTCTGACTGCATCATTTTATCTAACGTTTTAAAACACTTTATCAGAACTTTTAAGTCTAATAAATAGTCTATATCAAGATCTGCATAATCTTTAGATATAGCCTGAACGTGTTTGATGTATTTTCTAATTTCTCCAGTAACTCTGAGTCAGAACTAATGACCTTATTGAATTCTCTTAATAGATTAATCCAATATTTTTAACATTAAATCTTTTAGCATCAGTGGACATAATTATCACTCGAATCGAATTATGATATTTATAACCAGAAATCTATATGACTGAGTGATAATATATAGTTATCGCAATATTTAATTTTTAGTACAACATAAATGTGAGAATATATTATGATTTAAGATATCTAATAAATGATAAAATGTGCAATAATTATCACAAATACGATTATTTATGATAATATGTGTTTAGGATACACACGGGTGTCTAATAGGTTTATTATAAACTCATATGCATCATTATCTGATACTTTTAAATCATTTAAAATACGCAATATTCAAATGAGGATTAAATATATCAGAAGAATCAATTTTGTTATTGATATAATCTTGTGCCATCAATAATTCCCTGACGGTGGGATATTATTAGCAGCATTATACCTAACGATGTTATTAAATCCATTGATAAGATTCAATAAACGTTCAGTATTATCTATCATAGGTATCACCTCATTTCTAGATATAGATTATAAATATAATATATTCTCACCACTAATAATATATAATTATCGCTGGAGTAAATCTAGGATATGCATTTATTTACGCCATTTACAAAAATAAAAGAGCTCCGAAGAGCTCAATATTTTATTTAGATGACATAGCCAAGAGTTTTTATGGCTATCCCAATCCAGTACATTACGTATCTAGGGTCGTCACGACATTAACCCATCTACAAAAGTGTTAAAGTTTCTTTCATCTTTGACAATTTCGTCACCCATAGTGTCTTTCATTGTCATGTGATATTCTAGTCCTAACCTTTTATAAGTTGGTCATCCATCCCCATTCTTTCCATAGTTTTTCCCACCACTGTCAACAACTCATATTTTTCATAATCTTTCCTCCTAAAATATTTTATGATTCTTTCTATATATCTATGATATATAGTTAGTTTATAAAAATCCACTACAGAACCATCCAAACAACTTGATATGTAACAAATAATAATAGAAAAGGAGGTTAGTTATGTATAATTTAGCAGAATATACTTAGTAAAACGTTCCGCTTATATAGTTGAAAAAGCATTAGAGAGAGCTATGACATATAGATCTTTTTAATCAAGGTTATATGCAAAGCTTAACCTATAGCACGTTTCCGATAAAAGAGAATTTCTACGAAATACAAAAGATATTTGAATTTCTAATTCAGGCTATATATCCAGGAGTTTCTATTAAAAGATTTGTATCAATTAATACAAAACATAAGCGTAAAAGCTATTCCAATTACATTGATAGAAATATTTGAACCATTTCATACATACGTACCAGTAACATTTACACAAAACGCAGTGTTAGCTATCTCTAGTTTTTGGAAATAGTGTTACAGAAGAATTCAATAAAAAAATAAATATTTTGGTGAAATAATACCAATGACGATTTTAGAAAATATGACTAAAAATGATATTATAAATGTTTTAGATAAAAAGTTACAGTAGAAGACCAAACATTTACAGTACAAGAAATAATAGTTATGCTTATTGAACAGTTTGCGATTGGTACGAATGATACTGATAAAGTATTGATAGATAACTTCGATATAAAATCAGCATTAGATATTCAAGAAATAAGCGTAGAGAGTGCCATATTTAAACACGTTTCTGAAAGATTTGGTAGTGAGTCTATATTAGAACTTGATAGAGCTCTACGAAGAAGATGTTATAAGTCCTACTGACTTTTGCCGATGCAAATAGAAGTAGATGGACATAGCAACTTCTGTATATCTCAATTCTGTAAAAGGAAGACTTATGGTATCTAGGTCAGAAGGCGTGTAGATAATAGTATTATCACTGTCAAAGTTCCTGAGAGTGCTACGATAATACTATATTAATGGAATTAGATTCTTGTTATTTTGATTACGATGCACAGCTTGTAATTGAAAAATTAGACGGTAGTATTATAAGAGAAGAGTTATTTAACTGGGTTTCGTTGAACGAAGATGTTGATTATGCATTACGTTCTATTGGAACAGAAGGTTCTCGTTGGAAGTATGAAAGATGCTTATACTGCGATAAAGATATTCGGTATAAGAAAAGGTTCTCATATTATATCATGTGTTTATGAATATCACAAAACTTCCACGTAAGATAATTGGATATTTATGGCAAGCGATTAAGCATGCTCTTAAATCTAGAAATCAATTAGAAAAAGAACAGATGTTAGATTTCCAAGAAAAACTTTAATGATGAATTCGATATAGTTTTTAGAAAAAGATTAAGATGCTTGGAGAAAAACTCTGTTAGATCATGGATATGGACTGTATTATTAGGGACCAATATACTTTTGCCATTTATGTATATACTTAAACGTAATGCAAATAGGGCAAATAAAACTTAGAGCTATAGAAAGACTTGAATTTAAAATAGACGGACTCTTTGAAAGGCATGACCAAAAATTTGAATATGCTAAAAATGAAGGAGACCCTGAAACTGTTGACAGATTATTAGCTGAAAAGCATAATATGGAATTTGCAAGACTTAAGCTCATAGAATTTAAAAAGAGATTTAGTCTCAAAAAGACAGAATAAGATACATGACATTTAATAAAAGACCTATCAATGAACGGACGTCAACGTATAGACGCTCTTATGCAAAGTGGTTCTTATTTCAACATAGGACATAGCGGAGGAAAAGGATATACAGTTGAAACTAGATTTGAGGCTCAGATTTCTAAGGAGGAGGTTAAGATGTCTTATGACAACATATATAAAAAACTTATGGTCTGGCTATAATTGCGACGATCGGACTATGGATAATCAAGATACAATCTCGGAAGTTAGTTTACAGACTTATCAAATTGGAAAAAGAAAGTTCAAGCTCATATGAAAGACTTGGAGAAACAAAAATACAAACCATCAAGCATAGATTACAGTTTAGAAGCTGTGGAACTTATGTATCCTAAATGGACTATTGCTTTAGAAGAAGATAAATCCATTTTGACGGATTCGGAGAAGATAGCGGAGGAGATGATAACTCTTCTGACGATAGCTCTGATGATAGTTCTGGAGGAGATGACTGGGGAGATTGGGGTTCTGACGACTCTAGTGGCGAGAGACGATAATCCTTTTTGGAGGAGATGATTCAGGAGGAGATAGTGGAGGCAATCCATTTGACGATGGAGGAGACGACAGTGGCGGAGATTTTTTGGCTCTTCAGATGACAGTTCAGACGACTTCTGGAGGTGGCGATGATGATAACGAAAAGAAACAAAAAGAAGAAAGTGATAAAAACTAAATAGAAAGAAGACTATTGAAGATGAACATGATATGAATAAGCAAGTTAGAGCAGTCTCTTCCTAAAAAGATTTCTAGAACTTCAAGATATAATAAAAAGCAAATATTTCTATGTGTGAGAGTAGTAATACAAGATTCAGAACATATAGAGCTATTTGACCAAGTAATACAAGAATATAATAGACTGGGTGATATTGTAGATGAATATCTGAATGTAATCATAGATAAACCGCATGATGACATATTCGCTACATATTTTTCTATATATGCAAACTTATCTAAGCTAAAAGATATCTATAATGAGCTAGTAGGAAATGTAGAAAAATCCAGCAGTAACAACATTAGTGTCAAATTATAACGATGAAGATGATGAAGGAGGTGATATATAAATATGAATGAAAGAATATATATGGATGATTTCCACTACGAGTCATATACTAATATCAAGGAGGCGTTAGAAAGCTGGCAGAAGAATATACCACGAATTCAAGCATAGAAGTTTCTACGAACTTGACTCAAGTTGATTTCGACGGTTCTATCATCTATAATAATGTTTGACGAAGAAAGATTACAAGAAATAATAGGAACAGAAGGACTAAAGGACAAAGTTAAAAATATGGCGTCTAGAGTTAAGTCTAATTTGGGATTATGGATAAAGAAATTTATAAACTTTCTTTTCGGATGGATTATCAGATTCTTCAAAGGAATAGTAAATATCCGTAAGTCATTGAAATCTGGATTTGACAAAGCGAAAGCTTATATAAAGAAAAATGGACGAAATGAGTTCAAAACTAGGAAAAAGAATTCAAAGATAAAGAAGGAGAAAATAAGGTAGTAAATGTACAGATGCTGCTGCTGGATTAATTCAAGCTCTTGAGTAGTATTAGTAACTACATGGTCATTAGATAAACTAGCAGAGATGTTTAAAAGATTTAGTTGATGCAAATGAAGTAGTTAAAGAAGAGAAAGAAAATCAGGTACTCCAAAAAGAAGAGTCGTTGAATCTGGAGCTGAATTACTTATAAAACAACTTATGGTTGGTATTACAGCTACAGGAAGTTTAATAGCGATGATAAATCCGTTGAATAATGAGTTCTATACTAAGATTCAAAAGACAAATTATAATCTAATTGAATATTTGAATGGAATAAATACTAGTGAAAATGAATTAGAAAAAGACTGTTGCAAGTGTTATAAAATCTACTGTTGGTGATGTAGCTAAAGTGATAGTAAAAATTCATCAAAGCTTTATTCGGAGAAGACTCAGCTAAAGAGGAAGCATTAAAACAAGCTATAAATGATGTTCAAGTATATAAAGAAGCTGTATCTACACTGAAGAAAGTTCTTGGAGATTCTGCAGAAAGAGTTACTGTAAATGAACCTGAAGAAAAAGCCTTATAATAAAGCATTTATGCAAGTTAAACATGCGTTATCTGCATTTGTTACGTTGGCTCAAAATAATAAAAACTTTTGGAACTTTGAACTAGTTGCACAAAAATTAGAAAAAGTTAAACGTAAACTTATCTCTAAATTATCTAAAGATTATACTGATTATGGAAATGATGAGGGAGAAGCTATGTTTAACGAAGTAGTGGCTACTGGATCAACTTATGGCTGCTATTGCTAACAACACACAAAAATGTATGCAAAGTGTAAACTCACTACTAGATGCTGTTATAACAGATGCTGCTAGATTAGGAGCAGGTATGACAAGCGTCAGTGATAAAAACTAATAAATAAATAGATATAAGGAGGAAATTAATGTTAACATTAGAACAATTACTAGGAATTGGTAATGAATCAGCTGGTGCTTTTAATGCAGAAGACGCACCTAAATCATTACTAGATGAAATGATGGAAGAAATTGGTATAGAGTCTGAAATAGATGCTGCGTTCTATGAAGCAGAAGCTTCTGCTATAACTGCTGCTACATCAGTTGCTGAAAACGTATATGTGGCTATGGCTGAAAAAGAATGTGGAATTGAAGGGGCTGCTCCATTAGACGTATACAAAAAGTTTCGGATTAGAAGGAGCTTTTAGTAGACGCTGTTGGTATGGAAGCTATATCAGACGTAGTAAAAAGAAGAGCATACTCTGGTCTTGCTCAATTAAAAAGCTTAATCAATACTTGTATTGCTTGGTTAAAAAGAATATTCGGATTAACTACTAATACAAAGAAAATCTTCAGATCACTTGGGGATAAAGCTAAGAAAAATCAGAAAAGATGTACAAAAAGCAAGAGCTAATGCATCTAAGAGAATTTTATGCTAAAGGTGACGCTGACCATGAAATTGAAAAAGAATTAGTAAGATACTTTTACTGGAACTCAAGCTTCTCCAAATGCTCCTGTTACAAACTATACTATAGGATTTGTAAGAGATAATAGAAACGGAACTATAGGACTTGACTATGTAGTAGCATTTTACGGTCTTGCTCTTAATACAATTACTCAATATAGCGAAGATATATCTGCCAATATAACTGATTTTTAACTATGCAGGAGGAACAGCACAAGGTCATGTAGGTCATGGTCGTAGAAGTTCATTTATGATCAGATGACGGTGCTAGAACTACTGTAACTGGTAGTGCTACAACTGTTGCTAGTAGAGAAATGAATGGACATATATTGATCCAAAACCACAAAAAGATGATATTCAAGAAGATTTAAAGAACTGGAAAGATAATGCTAGAACTGTAAGAGGAATGGAATTATTTACTAGTATATCAGCAGCTTTTAGATTTCTTATATGCTCAAAGAACTGGAAAAAAGAGACATCGCTAAAGAAGTTGACAGAGGTATTAGAGACTTGAAACTGCTAGAAGAAATATGGAAAATGATTACAGAGCTGGAGACCAAAACAGAAGCTAGAAGAAATGCTATGATGAATGTTAATGACATATTATCAGATTTTATATATTTCTTAAACAGCACTGCTATGTATATGAACATGTTCATTAAAGCAATATGTAAAAATAGCTGATGAATTATTTACAGATGCTAAAATGGTTAATAGCTAAAAACATTATAATTGACATAAAGGAGGAAGAAATTAATGAATAATTTAATTAAAGTAATAAACGAAACTCTAGGATTAGAGTCAGGAATGGATGATTTTCGGTCCTGAATTATATGCTGGTTCTGAAGTTGCTGAAGAATTATTAGCATTAGACGATATTGATAATATGGTTGAAGGGCTAGAATCAACTTCTACAAGCATCCTTGGATTTGCTTTTAGTAAAACCAAGAAGCTGCTTTAGAAAGTGCAGGATTAGCAATGAATGAATACGATAGATACTCTGGTTCATTAGGAACAGAAGCTGTAGTAAACATGGTTAAAAAGAGGAGGATACAACGTTATCATAGCTGTTAAGAAATTACTTTCTAAGTATGGAAATTCTAACTTCAATAGTAGACTTCTTTATGATAAATGATGGAAGATGGAAATCTTACTCTAAACTTGCTAAGAAGTACAGAGGAAAATTGAATAAACTTGCTATTCACTCTGGAGATGATCAAAGAGATAAAGAATATGCTATTAGAGACGTAGAAACTGCATCTACATTCTGTTGATAGATTTATAACTGCTATCAGAAACTTCAGACCTGAAAAACTTTACAGCTGCTGCTACATCAAATGATACAGATGCTCATCAACTTGCAAACTTTGCATAGACCAATATACAAACTTAGTCGGTGCTATTTCTACTGCATTAAATAACGTAGCTGGTAACGGTTCAGATTTAGATGCACATGATCAAAATACTAGAAGATCTGCTGGAGGAGCTGGGACTAATACTAACAGTGGAACAACTGTTAACTTAGAAGGAATGAAAGACAGATTAGAACAGTTCAAAGATAGATTAAAAGAGAGAGTTGAAACTGTAAGAGAAGAAACTGACCGTTCTGTTGAAGAAGCTAAGAGATTAATCCAAAGAGCTCTTATAACTATTGAAGGAGCTACTAGAAGAGATATCAAATGGTTTAGACAATGGAAAAATGGATAAGATGGTAGATAGAGCTATAGAAAAATTAGGGAAATGAAAGACCTGATGCTGCTAACGCTACTGCTGCTGATACTAGAGAAAGCTTACTAACTGAATTAGGAGTTGCATCTCAAAGCTTACTAGAATTCAAGAAATTCATTAATATGGTTATGAAAGAAGTAGGTTCTTGCTATCCAAATGATTCTTGCTGATGCTGCTAAAGTTATATCTGGTGAAACTCATATCGGAGACGCTGTAAGAAAAATACGAATTAAAAATAAAAGAGGAGAAAACACACTCCTCTTTTTATTATTATATATAGGAGGAAATATAAATGCAAAATAAATATACTTATATTCCAGAAGTCCTTGCTAATGAAGTTGTAGGATTAGAAAACTTCTCTTCATTTATGACTGCAACCTAACGATCATACAAAACATAATGAAGAAAGCATTTGGACAATACGGAAGTGATACATACTATTAAAAATAGCTTCAATTTTAAGAAAGTACATTCCATCTGTAAATAAATCAGAAATGGACTGACAAGGAATTAAAATTGAAAATGATGAGAACAGATATATCTAAAGGATTAGAAGCTGCTGCAAAAAGAATTTCGCTTCTAATGCAGATAAATTTGGGGCTCTTCCTACTGAAGTACAAGCTGCTTTTAAGACACTTAAAAATGAAAAACAAATGCAGATAATAATGCATTCAAAAAGGATTAACAGGAGCATCTGCTATTGGAGCTAAATGGAAAAAGAACAAGCTGAAGCTGCTTTAGAAAGTGCATTATTCACTGTATTCGCAGGAGTAAAGAATCTCAAGTTGGTCCATTAGCACCAGGTATGGAAACATATTCATATCAATCAGCTATAGTTTATCCCAAACTTGAAACTCAAGTACAATGGATAGCTGCTTGTGCTACAATGTACACAAAAAGTAATCAAAATAAAACAACTTTTATAATAAATTTACTTCAATTCCTGTACACACTTTAGTACCTATATATCAAATTATAGACCCTGAAACTCATACTATAGTTAAAGAGTTTAAAAGAGAAGATGTATTATCATTCATCGACCCCAAATCTCAAGATACATCAGGTTCTAAATTAGAAGGAATTTCTAAATTATTCAAAACTATGACTAAAAAGGTAAGTATAAAGAAAGCAAACTTCAGACAACTTATCAAATTAAGAAGTGATTTATTATTCGTTGAAAACAACGGAGTAATGGAAACTCAAGCTACAATAGCTGCTGGTCAAAAATCAGCTATCAATGCAGATGAATTAGTAAGATCAGATTTCATGTAGAAAAACTAGAAACAAATGGTCAAAAATTTGGTCCTATTTATGATATAAATGCTGGAAGAATGCTTACTGAAACTAATAACGAACAAGATTACAAAGGTAAAGTATTATTAATAACTCCAGACCAAAGCAGACCCACAGATACTTACTATCTATATATCCAATTCAATGGACAAGACCAAAAGTATCGTTGTAGACTGTAATAAAGCTCATGGTTCAACTGCAGCTAACGATGTAGATGCTATTGATATCGAATTCAAAAATATTAGACCCATTCAACTTATGGAAATCTAGACCAGAATATGCTCTAAAAGAAGAAAGAGGATATATCAACGCTGGTCCAGAAATCAAAGACTGGGTTCCTATATTACAAGACCAACTTGAAGTGCTTGATGAAAGACTTGGAGGTTCTTACTGCAAGAATTATGAACATGGCTACAGAATTCATCGGACACAGAAAAGAAGGATTCTTCTTTAATGGATACTTCGATATGAAGAAAAAGTTATAGAAGACTTTTACTCAAGCAGATGAATTAGAAAGAAAGAAAAACATTATATGCTGCTCAAACAGTAGACTTACAAATAGCAACATCTGTAAGAAAATTGGAAACTATTAATGTACAATTAGGACCAGCTTTCCAAGCTATCGCTAATAAGTTCAGAATAGCTTCTCAATCTCAAAAAGAAGCACAATTAACAATGTTTACTTCTTCTTACCACTTAGGTGTATTTGCTGGTAAGATGACTGCTGTAGTAGGAGAAGTTTCTGAAACCGCAGATAACACATTCTTAGGAGTAAACCAAGAAGCATCTGTAAATGTTTTAACTATCGGAGACGATATTAAATCACCCTATATCTGCTATCATCGTTGGTACAGATAAATCTGGTTTAGAAGCTAAAACTACAGACTCTAGTGGTAACCCATTGGCTCCAGATCAAATTAAGTATACTTATAATATTATACCTTCATTTGCTGAACCAAATATCCAAACTTGCTAGCTTCGAAAACACCTATCAGAATAACTAACGACCCAGCTCAACGTAATCCTATGCATCCTAACGTTCCAAGCTTTATGCATGGACTGCACATTCAATTTCAACACATTGAGAGGAGCAGCAGGAGATTTAGCTGTTTATGGATATAATACTCAATTAATACCATAAGATATATAAAAAGATTTGGAGAACTTCGTAATGAGGTTCTCCACTTTTTTTATTTGATTTTACAAAGGAGGAAATAATGCAATATACTGAAAGAATGTTAATCGAAGATAGAATAGCTCCTCTAAATCAGTTATAACTTCTATTAAAGTAGATAAATTATCTGATACTATAGGAGTAGAATCAGATTCTTGGGATGGTGGAAACCATAATACTGCTACAGAATATATGATAAAAAGGATTAACTCCAGAGCTAGTAAGAAGTATTAGAAATGGAGAATCTTATATTGTATTTGAAATAGAAGCTATAGACCACAGTAAACCTACAAGTAATAATAAATTATATCCAGCTGACGTTTTTAAACGGAATGAAGAATTATGGATTTCAAAAATCAGTTGAGAAAAGGAGGGGTTTGCGGTCGTTAGTGCCCTTTCTTACAGTAATGTGAGAAAGAAAGTGTGTTAAAAAGCTGGAACCTCCTAAAAGCCTCTAAGCCTTATAAGGAACGAAAGTAGAAAACAAGTTAGAGGATGAATATATGGTTAAATCCTAAGTATTCATAAACAATGGACAATCAGCTCTACAAATTGCAGATCAACGACTATTCCGAAAGGAAGTAAAGCCTTAAGCAAGGAAGAAAAGCACACACCCTTAATATAAGGGAATGATATAGTCTGAACGATGTTAGATGAGCTCAGTCCTAACTCCTTTCATCATAAGACGATCGTCTATAGAAATATAGAGAAGAAGCTGAAATACTTCTATAACTAGAGTAGCGTCTAGTTATTAACACCATTGGAGAATGAGCACTCCCACTATAGAATTGGATAATAAAGACCCAGAGGAGCATTCCAAAGAACTATGCAAAGATTGCACAGTGCACCTGGTAAAAATATTACTCATAGAGTTATTGGATATAGACAAGCTAATAATAAAACATACTTTACAATAAAAACTTCTATTACAAATCCACATATAGCATTAGAAATGCTTAATGGAGTTGCACCAGGATTTTCTATACGTACAGTAGGACAATTTGATAATACGCAAAAGTCCTATACTTGCAAAAAGAAATAGAAGTTATAGGTATAGATTACGTACAAAAATCCAGCTAACTGGAATAGCGTACTAACTGGAGGAAAAGTTCAAATATATGATACTGTTAATATGAAAGTAGTAAATTTAGAACTTGTACAACGTACTGCGGGTATGTTTGGAACTGAAAGTAATTCTTTAATTAATAAGTATATAGGAAATGAGTCTATAGTTATGATAGACCCTACTACTTCTGCTATATTAATAAAGAACCCAGTTAAGAAAAACAGCTTCATTTGAAGATGCAATGAAGATGACTAAATTAAGTATACTTAATGACTTCTAATAAGGAGGAATTATGAATATAAATGTACTTATAGATAAGCTAAAAAAGATATAGGACTGAATGGAATACTTGGAGCTGCTTATAATGATAATATTATAAGAGATAGTATTATTAATAATAGTCTTAAAACCTTTAACAGAGTATCTGGATTTCATATAGTAATGAATATAGATAGTATAGTTACAGCATGGAGTAAAGAAATTATAGGAGGAATATACTTATAATGATGTTGCTTATAGAATACCAGACTCGATTATGGATAGATTTAGAGAGCTTGATGTACAAATAAAAAGAGCTTTCTTAAATGAAACATGTAGATATGGATTAGTAAATGGATGGAGTACAAGTATAAAGAATGACTTGCCATCGTGGACTCGCTAAATCTATAGCTAGCAAAATATAGAAAAACCTAGTATTGCTTTTTAGACCTCCCGCTTCTTTAGTAATGAAGAATATGGGAGCAATATAATACTCCGATGTATGGGGATATTATAAGTAGTAATAGAATGTACACATCCTAAAAACTTGAGTACTATTACTATAGGTTTAGAAAACTGGTTTGAAAGAACTATGTAGATATGACTTGATGATAAATCTTTATAATAATGATTTAAGGAATCTTAAGATAGAGATAGGAACTGGAAACGTAGACTTAAGTTTAGATAACTTCCAGAATGCAGAATCTGATAGAAGACAGCTATTGGAAACTATTAGACAAAAAGCTGCTACTGATCAAGTTGTGTTAACTTACGCATAATTTTATAACAACTGATAATGTGAATTTTTATTAGTTTTTATCTTTTCACGTTATCACTCGGGGGATTTAATTCCCCTATCCATTTAATTACGCCAAATAGAAAGCAGTTTAAAGTCATGCTCAGGACTATTAAAAACGTTAGAAGTATTTTTAACTCCACGTTTTCAAGAATTTGATAAACTAATCTGTCACTGTATGCGACACCTGCCGCATTAAGTAATTTAAACTGTGCATTAATTTGTGGTCTAGCTAGAACCATGTCACAACAAATTTAACTCCATATTTTCAGTGTAGTTATCTATATTTCTATAGACTTCCTTTAATAATTCTACCATAGTTTGTTTTTGCCATATAAATCATCTCCAATATTTTATTTGTATACTTTATTATATATAGCTAAAATAGCTTATCTTTATTGCTGTAAATAAATGAAAAGGAGCATTTACTCCCAATCATCTACTTGATACATCATCTAATATTGATGCTTTGTTTTTACTTAAGTTCACTATTTCTTCATGTTTTATTAAGGCACTACTATCATCTACATATTCAAATCTAACTATAGGTCTTATAATACCTTTATTGATAGTATTATTTATTCTAGCAGTTAATATAGCTACTCTTTAATAACCTTTCCTCTACATGTTTGATATGATATATTCTAAATGTGCTATCAGTAAACAACTGAGTTACACTTAAGCTTTTATTTACAACACTACGATACATTAGTACTTCATCATAAAAATATATCCAATATATCAAGACAGTCGTCTAGATTTAATTTAGGATATTTCTTATATGAATCTACTATATTATTCCAAAATGTTAATTATCTTTCTATCGCTGACAATTCCATCCCAACTATATATTACAACAGAGTTATCATCGTCTACAGATTTCTTAAGCTTTATACAATTTAAAACACATCAATCTACCTTTCTTATCTTCGTCAAGTTTATTTAAGTTTTCTGCTATTATTTTTCCAAGTTCTTGTAAGTCTTCTACACTTTGTAGTCTTAGGGTCGTAATGACTTACTTCATCCCCAAGTCTTTAGTGTAGATACTATACTAGAAATTTTAGATATATTATGTATATGAATATCCCCTACAGTTATGTTAACGATGCTTTGCACAGTAGCATCTAATCTTTTTCAAAATTCAGTATGTGGGTGTTCTACTTTTATTTTTATGTCTGCTTCCTCTTGGGTTTTTAGACATATTAGGGTTTTTCTTCGAAGATTTGTCATCTTCGCAATTTTCTGGACAGTATCTGTACACTTGTTTCTTCAAATTTATTTGTATTTCTAGCTGATTCAAATGTTTCTTTTACTATCTCTGTAGCTGTATTAAGAGCTTCTTTATTATTTTCTATTTCTTTTTGTAACTTCTCTAGAAAGTTTAAAGCTTTATCTGGAATTAATGATTTAAGAGCTTCCTTATGCTTTGTAATCTTCTCCAAAAAGGCTCATAGATATTATATATAATGCGTCAACACCCCAAGTAAAAACACGCATAAAACATGTGTGCAGAAAGTGTTATAGTGATTTTCACTGATTGTAAAAACGACTCTTTTTCTCGTGACATTTTTAAACACCCTTATAAAATAAATATTTCGACACTATATTGTCTTTTTCCTTAAAGTATAATTGTTCACCAGATAATTATATATATTATACCGTATTTAACGAACTTTGTAAAGGAGATTATAATATGAAAAGAATTTTAATTACAGCAGATTTACATTTTGAAAGAATAGAAAAAGGAATTAATTCCGTGTCTCTTATCTTATATAGAGGATACGATTAAAAACATATAGACCAAATATATTCTGTATAGTGGAGATACTACTGATGATGCTAACTTAAGAGCAGAAACAGAAGAGTTTATTAATCTAGTTAGCTTTTTATAGAAAAACATATCAAAGATATGTAGAGAATATAATACGTGTTTTATAGTATTAAGAGGAACTCCAAGTCATGATGGAAGAATTATGGAGAATATACATAAGATGCTTGACACGTTTATATATGTGGATAAAATGACAAATATGGAAATACAAGGAATTTCTTTATTATTAGTACCAGAGTTATATTATCCGAAGTATGAATTATTCTTAGAAGATTTAAATAAACATACAAAATCAGACGTGGTTATATTCCACGGTATGATGGACTTTTGCTATTCCCAGCTTTAAATCAAGTGGATAGTAAAGTTTAATATGGGACGTTCTATAGTCGTAAGTGAATATGACTTTATAAATAAAGCAAAATATCTTGTAGTAGGAGGTCATGTTCATAGTAGTATATCTAATAAGAATGTTTATTATACTAATAGAATAATAAATGAAAGAGGACATGACCATAATAAAGATTATGGACTTAAACTTATAGATTTACATAGCAATGATTATGAATATAGAACTATAGAAAATCCTTATTTAATAAAAACATGAATATATAAATTTAGATTTTTACAAAAAAATACATTAGACGTTCTTATAGCAAATAGTATTAGACCCTAGCTACGATAATGTTATATTTAATGTAATACTTAATAATGAAGACCAGACGAAGAACAAATATAACACTTGGAAGCAAAGTATTAATGCTAAATATATAAAGAAAAACTAATGTTAAAGTTGAAAAAGAGTATGTAATTAATAAAACAGTATTACAAAACTCAAGACGCAGTACATTTATTAAAAGATATTTATACAAAAACTTACAATAAAAGTATCCCTGAGGATATATTAAAACGAATTTTTAGAAGGAGATAACGAATGAGAAAAAGAACTTATAGTGGCTGTATTGAAACTGTATCTTACAAGATGTTAAAGATAGAGCTTTCGTATCAGCTGCAAATAGATGTATTAATAGTATGAACCAAGAATATAAAACAGACAAAGATATACAACTTTTTACTTCATGTTTTATCTAAAGTATTAGATGAAAACATTATAGATAAAAATGAAGTTATGTATGAAATAAGTCAAACAGAATTTTTCAGATGAAGTAAAGGTAAATATAAATGACGATAGTTTCTATACTGCATCATTTAGAAAAGATTTACTAGACACTATCAATGCTATTAGTGTAAGAAGTAAAGTAGAAAATACTGTTACAACATTGCAAGATAGTCTTAATACTATAGAGTATGCAAGTAATAGTAAAAAGACAGTAGATGCGATGCGTACATTTATGCAGGCATCTGATGAATTATATAAGCAAGTAAATATGATTAAGATAGGTTCTGCATCATCTAATGTATTGATAATTGACCCTGATGCAGAAACTACACACGGAACTTTAACACCAGTATTAGTAGATATGCGTAAAAGCAGTTACTCATAGAATTAAAACTATCCCAGCAATAGATATGCTTTTGCGGTGGAGGGTTTACAGGAAAAAACGTGTATACTATTTGGAGCATACACTGGTTCAGGTAAATCAATGATACTTCAAAATATTGCATTATACACTAGTAAACGTAATAGATGCGATATTATAAGTGAAGAATATAAACCATGTGTTTTATATATAAGTCTGGAGCTTACAAGAAAGCAACTTATGGTAAGACATTTACAGTGGTGCGGAGTATCTATAGATGAAGAAGAAATGAAAAGGATGACTGATGAAGATATAGAAAGATTAGTATTAGATACTAATAAGAAAAAGTGGACTTCAAACTTCCTATAGTATATATAGAAAGACTTACTGGAGATTACTATACTACTATTAATGAAGTAGATGATGAGTTTAATAACTGTGTAAATTTAGGATTTATGCCTATAATGGTACTTATAGATTATGTAGATAGACTAGAAGTATATAGTAGTAAACATCAGCATTTAGGAACTACAGGAGCAGATGGAGCGGCATTGCTTAGACAGAAAGTAAAAGAATGTAGAGATTTGGCAGTACACAAATCAGTTCCTGTATTGACTGCGGCACAATTATCTGGGGAAGTAGGAAATATTATTGGAGAATGTGCTAAATGGCCTCAGACAAGTAGACCCAGTACTTAACTTTTAGTCCTGGATTATTAGCTGGTTCTAAACTTCTTTCTACTGAATTAGAGCTTATGATATTCTGTCATAAAACTTCTATTGAAGAAAGAAACGAAGAGACAGACCAAATCACATACCAAAAACTTTTATGAGTATGGGAGTTAAGAAAGATAGAGATGGTACAGCAAGATACAATCGTAGTCCAAGAGATATGGATAATGAAACTATGTATGTTCATTATACAAAAGGACTTCGTAATTCTGGACCAGTGAGAACTCTTATACCTAACAGTAGTGAAATACATGTAGTTATGCCTTTAGATAAATTTAGAATAAGAGAAGATGATTATGGACGTAGTATCAGAATGTTCTATTTATCTGATGATAATACTATGAGTTATGAACCATTTAATATGGATAATACTACGTTAGATGAATACGTATTAGATACTGAATTGGAAGAGGATGAATTAAATAAAAACTTAGATCTATATAGAATAGTTACTATATCTATAACTATATATATTTAGGTATTATTATACATTTTACTTTTATTATAAGGAGGAAAAGAAAAATGTTTAACGTCGAAAGAAATCAATTACTAGATTTAAGAGGAGAATTTCGGAACATCTAAAGCATGTTCCAGCAGGAGGAGATGGACTATACGGAACGATTACAACTCCGTTTGATACGTTCATAAATAACTATTATAATCCGACTGCATTTAGAAATAGGTATGACTATTCATTTGCATTAGTCAATGATGCCTATAAAAGGGCAAACACAAAGCCTTACGCTACGCAATTAGCTAGTAGCACAAAACCCAGATGTAATGAACATCGTGGGGGATTTATGTAGCAACCTATATAACTTTACTAATGATAGAGATTTAATATCATTTAATAGAGAATTATATAGAATGAGTTATATTCAAATGTTCCCAAATAACGCAGATGGGTCTGTTACAGAAATGGATATAGCTACAATAAATCAAGCTAATCCAAATTTCTTAATTGGATTATTAGCTAGAATGGGAAGTATTCAAACTTCATTACAAGATAAAGAATTGCTTAAGCCAATGATTAATGAAGATTTGATAAGAATGTTAGGTATACTTAAAGCAAATGATGCTAAAGCATACGCATTGGCATTAAAAACTTTGTAATATTACGGAAAGTTATTTTGCATTAGCAACTTCAGTAAGTAATATGGCAAAAGCAGCTTTAACTATAGCTCCACAACAACCGACAGCTGCAGTAGGACCTACAGTAGCAGTGGGAAATGTACAAGCAGCACAAGTAGCAACAGCACCACAAACATTATCTGTAGGGTGATATGATAAATAGATATATAAATGAAATATCTATATTTGCACACTTACCTATTTATAATGCATTAGTAAGTGGAGCTACAAGATTACCAGAAACAGCTTTAGATAATATTCATTTGATGTTAGCTGAAGATGCATTAGGTAATCCAAATACTGTATTTAAAATTAACAGTGGATGATAAGTTGGTATATGCAACTAAGTTAGCTGCAAATACGAAATGTATTACCATATAAAACAGGTGTAGTAATAGCATACGCACTTGATTTATGGGATACAGTAATTTATCAGAATTATTATCTCAATGTGGATTTGTATTAGCAGATTATGCTGATTTTAACTTACGTAATGCGATGTCATTTGATATACATCACAATACTATAATTAATACAGCATTATTCGCATTGAATAAAAATAATGGAACAGTTGGTCAAGTAGTGTATAATTATATCATACACGTATTAGCTAAAGGACAAGCTGTTAAGATTCAAGATGTCTTGGCATATACTTCAACATATATGTCAAATCCAGGAACTTCAGTTACAGTTCAAAATGTAGCAAACTATATGCAAACTGCATTCCCAACTGTATTTGGTCCAGCATCTGGAGAAGCTCTAATGGTCCTAGCTGATGCAATATTACATTTAGGATATTAGGGAGGTAGAATATGAATGAAGCTATCATATCTTTTAGATGAGGATAAGTTTAAGAATGGCTGGAAGATACAGCCTTTAGATTCGATAGCTTAAAAGAGATAGAATCACAACTATTATTACCAGATGCAGAAGTTGAGAAACTTTCTCCGGAAGCTAAACAGAAATATTTAGAAAAGTCTTCTTTTCATGAAAGATGGGTGTTTTGATGAACACTTTTGATACTAATAGAAAGAAAAAGTATATAAAGAAAGTTAGGAAAAGACATCCAGACTGGAAACTGGGTATGGATAGAACAGAGCCATATAAAACTATAAGTAATATTCATGAACCAGAAGATGGCAAAGATGAGCTATTTCCTGGATTTAAACTTTCGGAAGCAAATCAAAACGCCGTATTGAGGTCGTTAGAACCATACGGCATGTAACATCTATATTGGATTTAAGTGAAGCTGCATTAGACGACTTCATTAAGTTCAATATAGCTATGGGCTTTTTAATGAAATAGAAGATGCCTGTAGAGCAGTAGATAAAGATTATTCTAATTTATGCACTAGAAACTTATACCAGGAGCGAAGATATATCAGAGTTTATGAGATATCTTGATGAGCCTTTGACTGAAGAAGAATATGAAGAACGGAATGGACGTTTCTTAGATGAACATATTAAATTTATCGAAGAGGCAGAGATAGTTCCAATAGTGCATGAGAATGGAGATACTAACATATAAAAGTCCTCTGTCTGTTGAAAGGGATTACAGAGCATGACTTTGATGAAATACCAGAAGATAAAAAGCTGGTGGATAAGTCTGACACAGATGTTAGAAATGGAACATCACGTTGAACTTACGCCAGAAGCAAGAGAGATGTATGAACATGTATCTCAAAATGAATACGCAGATATTCAAGCACGTCAACTAGGAGTTAAAGGAATTGCTATGGACGATGACTTAGAGAAATTTGCAGAAGAAGTTCAAAGAGTTCAGAATGACCCAAATATCAAGGCTATCGACAAATCTAGACTTGAACATGTAATAGTCATTAGCAGATAATAATAATTATCTATTTTTGACTGATGAACAGCTAAAAGCATTATTCTATTTACCAAGACATAGTAGATGGTTTAAACGACCATCTGAGAAAGTTTATCCGGGAGGATGCACTTGCAGACGCCTATAGCGATGAACATGGAATGGTAGAAAGAGCTAGTGATAAATCTGTAATTGATTTAGATAGAGTCAGAGACATCAGACTTACAACTCTTACAGATTTACAGAATAAGCTGTCAGTGTCAGTCGACAACCTCCGTCCACAATTACTAGCATTGGGGAACATTACTAAACCAAGAACAACTTTCGCAACTATCTGTAATATTCAAAGTAGCAGGACTAGACTTTGATGACGTAGTGCAAGAAAAACAAATTGGGAAAAGTACAAATGAATTACTTATATCAGAATTATATGAAGTATTATATAATTATGATGAAATAATATACCCGAAATGTTAAAATGGCAAAAGATATAGTATTTAAGCTTGATGATATGATAAGTAAAAAGATACCAAATATAACACCAAAGATTTATAAAGACATTGGTAGACTTGGCATTCTTAGGATTTATTAATAGTAAGATGTCAGAATACACTTATATATCAGCATGGCTTAGTTTAGCAATAGAGTATTTTGAAGCTCATCCAATGTATACATTTGTATATGATAATAAAGAATATACTGTGAATATGTTAGAAAAGACTTCATGCAAGAAAAAAGGGCAAAAGATAAATCCACTGGAAACACCAGTGATAAATGAAATAGAAAGATTTAGGAGGAGAAAAAATGATAACTGTACAGGATAAAGACATAATAGAAAAAGCAGCAGCCGCAGTTCAAAGCAACTTTGGACCGACAGCTGGTATTCAAATCGGTAAGGGCGAATCAGACCCTTGGGGACTAAAGAAGGATGCTGGTAATGTAGTAATGCCAAATGTGACTATAAAAGCAAGCTGCTCCGATTAATCCAAGTAAACCAGCTACAAATTTATTTAATATAAATACAGCTGAAAATGATAAAGAAAAGTATTAATGGGACAAAGGGATAAATTACCAATTATGGAGACAAACCAGCACCAGCTATAAATCCTAATTTAGGAATGCCTAGTGCTCACAAGTAATTGAGTATAGAATTGACCCAAATATAGATAAAGATTATTCATTTGGTACTCAATATCTATGGGGATTACCTGAATTTACATTAAATGAAGAAATGTTTTACATAAATGATAAAGAAGTGGCTGTTAAGTACGCAGATGGTAGAGTATTTTGTAGTTAATAATGTATGGATACCACTTATGCAAGCAGCATGGTCTTTAATAAGAGATGCCAGAATGAAAGCAATAACAGATAAGGGAGGATATCCAAGACCATCTGAATTTGGAAATACAGATACGCTTCAAATAGGGAAGTTGGAATAATTTCCCAGCACACTATAGATATAAAGTATGTTCAACACATGACAACGTGTTCAGAGTGGAAGTAGCAAATAATAATAATAATAATTTTCAAGGAGGAATAAATATGCAAGCAAGAACTATTAATGGAATGGACGGATTTGGAACAGGAATGGTGGATAACAGATTTAACACAGCAGCAGGAGCTTTAGCAGGAATGCCAGGAGTACAACCAACAGTACAACCAGTGGCTCAACCAGCAGTACAACAACCAGCAGGGATATCGATGTAAATAGTTTATTACAAACTATTCAACAATTACAAGCTCAAATAGCAACTTTACAAGCTCAAGTACAAGCTCAATCAGTTGCTAGACCAAGTGGACCTGCTCAAAATAACAAATAGTGGTTATACACCAGAAATGTATACTCCAGGATATAATAACTACAATACTCAACCAGCAGCTGGAAGTATTTATAATTTCGCAGGATATAATAACACAGGATATAATCCTGGTTTAGTTAATCCTTTAGCTGCTCAATTAGCAGGAGCAACAACTCAAACTCAAGGATATGCTAATTATAATATGTCTCCAACCTACATATAATGTAAACTTGAGACCAGCTCAAGTTACTAACAGTGGAGTTTATAATCCTGTAGTAGCACCAGTATCTAATTATGCTCAACCGGCTTATAATTACAGTACTCCAGCGTATAATAATTATCAAGCACCAGCTGTAAATAATACAATGGCGATACCTGCGGTAAAATGCATTTGCGGCACCAGCTTATAATGCACCAAATTATAATACAGTTCAACCAGTATTAGGACCAGCTCAAGTAAATAATAGTGGATATAACCCAGGAGTTTATACACCTACTAATACAACATATCAAGCTCCAGCTTCAAGCTCCAGCTTATAGTGCACCAGCACCAGTTGTAAATAACAATATGTATACTCCAGCATCTCCACTTACAGCTGGATATAAATGGATTTGCACTACATCTGCTATGGACCCTGCTTTTAATGAATGTTGGAGTAGCATTTCCATCAGGTGTACCAGGTGTACAACCAGTAACATCAGCTCTTAATGCACAAAAATCAAAATGCATTTGGAGGAACTGTAGGAGGAGCACAACCAGTAGTTTATTTCTAAGGAGGAGAATATGTACATAAGTTTAATTGAGTTAAATAACGTAATAATGACAAATGGCATAAAGCCAATTACAATAAAGGGTAGTATCCTCAGATTAATCCTGGGGATACTAGAATCCCTATTTCAGATAAAATGAAATTCATTATAGCATGAGTAAACTTTGTGCTAGAAATGATGCTCTTATTAAATCTGGAAATATAAAAACTTGTAGTAGGACCACTAGGTATGTCTATGGATTTTGATAATTATAAAAGAACTCTTGATGAACTTTTTAAGTTATTTGAATGCAAGATTTCCTAATGTTAAAAATAACTACAGATGATACTAAGAGTATGTATATACTATTTGGAAGAATACTACTAGTAAATATGCTGTATCTGGAATATTAAATATCACTAATAAAACCTATGGACCTTACAATAGATACATTAGCAAATATATGGGTTCCAGAAATTAGTAGCGGATACGCTATTCCAGATTATCATATAATGTCAGCATTACATAAGTTCGTACCAGAACTTACTGACAGTATAGTGATAAAATGATTATATAGTAAAATTATATGAATACTTATCTATGTAATCCAGCAGCAACAGCATTCTTATCAGTAGGACATTATGATATAGACGCTATGAGTAATTTCGTATCACAATTACTTCCAAATGTAAAGAAAGAAACACTTGATAGTATACTTGAAAAGCCAGTTGACCCAAGTGTACTTCCAGAATATTATATGACTATGATGAGAAGTGGGTATGACTATAATATATGCTAAAAGCTTTTATTATCATATCATAGATTGGTGATAAAGATACTGAAATAAAGGTAAGGGAATCTGTGGGTTTACGTATGGCTGCAGACCCTACAATAAATATTACTTTACCAAGTAGTATATTTAGAGATGTGTTTGATGTAAATAATAGGACGTAATATCATTCATCTAATACGTCGAAAGTATAGTTATCTTACAAAATAGATAACTATATATATTTTGGACGTATTATATAATTCGTCACATATTATATCACTATTATTTTTAAAAATTTAAGGAGGAAAAAAAGTATGCACAAAAATTAAAGACTTATTAAAATGTTTTGAAGGTGAGTTATCAACATCTATTAATTTCCAAACAGAAATAAATTAATAGAATTTTTAACTAACCAAAGGGTACACTGTTTACGGGGGACAAAAGAGACTGGTAGTTATGGACCCACAAGGTTATTCAGTTTATAAGATAGCTTTGTGACTTAATTGGTATTCAAGATAATATCAATGAAGTTGCGTGTTCTGAAAAGACTAGTAGAACTTTGTAATGAAGGTGTTTTAACTCAGAACAGATTTAACTCTATTTGCTTTAGCGTCAGTTGAAGATGGAGACCCATTTGTTATTAAACAAGAAATAGGAAATCACTACGATAACGATGCGACATTCTTAGATTTCCATAATAAAGAATCAGCAACTAGAGGAGGACAAAAATCTACAGCTGATACATTCCCATTATATGCGAATAGAACGCCTAGATACGCAAATGAATATAATAGAACAATGACTATTATATCTAATCATTTTGTAGCATCAGACGTGTCAATAGCCAGAGAACCAAGAAACTACGGATTTAATCCACATTCTAATTCTCTAGTATTATTTGATATGGGAAGTAATTCCTTTATTTAAAACAAATGGAGTTTATGATAAACCATTATGTCCAGCATGGGCAACACTACAATGGTATACACTCCATTCTTATTAGGTAATGGAATGTCAGATGAAAAAGTGTGCTAGTTTAGGAGGATTGTATGGGATGTACAAATCCAAACTGTACACTTTCAATAGTATCTGGTAAAGCTTCATTAGAAGCACAAGACCCAGTAGGACAAGCTGACCAAAATGTGTTCAATAAATATATTAGAGAACACATGTTCCAAGTTAATATAATGAACTTAGTTCATGGATATACTTGGGTTCCAATTAATCCACTAAATATTAATAATATTTTAGTTTAAGAAATGACATAACAAATGGAACTAGAGGGCTTGTTAATATTACTACTGATGCAGATATGATTAAGATCTGGAATAACTATATGACTGAAGTTCTTCTATAATTATATCTTCTATGCCTGAATTAGTTGGAAGCTCCAGTAGCAAATGGACAAACCTTTAAAACTTACAGTGTGTTTGCTCAAGAAATAATGACTATATATTCTTCAAAAGCACCAAACACATTTAAGAACGTAGTTATTAATCACTTAGTAGCTATGCTTTGTATTTAAGAGCACTAACTAGTATTAGGAGAAATATCAAATGTATGCTGATTTATGCATAGTATTAACTATGTGCAATTTAGAGAGCTATATCAAGATATGTCACTGTTACTAATGAAACAGAACTACAAGTATTATTTAACACATTGAGAGGTGTATATATGGACTTAACAAACAGGGGCAGTCTCAAGAGTTTGATTCTTGAGAGAGATGAGATTATATAATACAGGTGAAGATTTAGAACTTCAACGTATATACAAGTTCTGTTTGAGGTTGAATGATATTTCTGATGATGCCTGGGTACACTGGTGCACAGGAGCTACTCTTAAAAAGTAGATTTTGCAGAAGAATTATCATTTATATATATAATAAGATTTGTGATGGGTCTATTGACTCATCACAACCTTTATATGTTTACTTCAAACATATGATGTATAAACATATAAATAGCATTATTAATACAGTTCCATTAAATGTTGTGACTTAATTCAAAATCTAATACAGATGGGACTTTATTTAAAAGACATTTTATTAAAATTAGGTGTAGTGGCTAACGGTGAAGTCGTATCGCAGGAAGATTACGATGAAACCGATTTTTATAAAAGATTATTAATAAGTTTACGCTTGACATGAGAAGCAAGCATATTTCAAGGAGGAAAGAATATGGACAAAACTAACAAAATTAATACTGACGATTTATTAAAAAGATTAGAAAAAGAAGTAGACATTTGGAATTTATCTGATTTTTCATTCTGATTTAAAACATGCATATACGTGTGCATTAACATTACATGATATAGTCTGATGAAAAATTTATAAAAATTCATTGAACAGGGTTCAGATTTTGACTTAGGATTTAAATATTTTAAATGATCGTGTCTATGATAAGTTTGATGATGAAGTGTTCGTAAATATGGCACATAGCGAACTAGTTAAATATATCAAAATGGCAATTTTACAGTAAAATTAAAAAGTTACTAACTGCTGGATATAGACTTGAAGACATAACTCGTGATAATATGAAACATTCTAGTGTCAGAAATTGGTGCATTACATTAGACATATTAGATGATGACGATAACTTAGTACAACAAGAAGAAGCATCTTTTGATGACCTAGTAAAAGAAATTGAACTATTTATAAATCAATGTCAAAAAGAAACTGAAAGATATGAAAAATATGAGGAGTTAGTTTGTGACTTAAGGGATATGATGGAAGATAATGATTTTAGAAACAGATAATGTAGATGATATGAATGAAACAGCTATTGAAATTATCGACCAGTTAGAAAAAGCAATTAGCAGAAATAAAGAAAGTTGTTAAGGAACATCTTGATGATAAGATGAGAATATAAAGGAGGAATAGTTATGAAAATGAATGCAAATTTAGGAATTAACGGAAATGGAAACTTTGGAGGAGTGCAACAACCAACAATGCAAGTAGCTCTAGATGTGTATGGATTAGGAACGCCAGTAATAGAACAAACAATAGCTCCAAATCCATTTGGAATAGATATAAATAAAGTATCTATGAAAGAGTTAGCAAGTAGTGAAAGTGTATTGAATAGTATTATTGAAATGCTACCAGATACGCTAAACTCTGATGTAACTATCAATCACATTAAAGCTTTAGTAAATAATAGAAAGCTTTCAGTAGAGAAAAGATATGTCACCAGTGACAAAAAGTCTTTACTGAAAAAGTAGATGGAGCTTTAAAAGAATTGTTAGTTTCAAATCAGCTGGATTTGATAGAACTGTTGATAGTATCTTAGCAAGAGACACTGCATCAGTAGCACCAGTAGGAAATGTTGGAGCTAAATCTAAGTATGCAGGAGTATCAAATAATGCTATGTATGAGCTGCTTAGAGCTGCTATATCTATATGAATAAACAAAAGATTACTAATATTAATCTTGGTAAATTCAATAAGATATTAAATGATATGGCTTCTGAAACTAAATCAAAGAAGTTTAAAGAAGTCATTAGTAGTACGTCCAGTGGCGGAACTATATAATACATTTAAAAGGAATGATAGGAGGGAATAAATAATGAACGACTTAACACTTATAGTATGTTTATATAAAGCTCTTGGAGAAAGAGCTAAAATGTCTGGAGTTGATAGCTGGGGATTACAAAGAGTGTTTGTACAAACTCAGATAAAAGCAAAATGGTATTATTATTTCTGTGCTGGAGTAATAAAAGACATTTCTCTAGTTGCTTGTATTCCTGTATTATTTATAGGAAGTTATGATGAAGTTAATGCAAAGTTAATGACATTTAATCAAGACCCAAAGCACACAGGTCGACATTATGACTGATACAGAAGTTAAAACTATGTTTGATAACCAAATAACAATAACTTCATCTAGTTGGAAATAATATGATAAAGGCAGCTAACAGAAGTCCAATAGAAATATTAGGAACAGCTATTGACAATGCATTACATGATTATCAATTAGCTATGGCAACATTTATAAATCAATATCCTGGTCAAACAGTGTACGGATATGCAATGTTATTACCTAGCTGGAACTACAGTAGCAACCATATGTATAAACCATTTGGAAGCACTGTATTTACATCAGGTTCTGGTATAGATATAGTGCATAAAGGTATTGAGATAAATGGAGGTCAAACACAATATATTAATGACATTCAATTATCTGGTGAAGTTGTCAGAGTTGTAAAACATGATAATATAGTTTTAGTTATTAACCCCTCTGTTATAGAGGGTATTACATTAAAAATGAAAGGATGATTAATATGAGTAAAAGCTAAAGAATTATTAGATGAAATAAATAACACTCCTGATGATGAGTTATGTGAAAACGTTGGTAGAATTGAGGATATTCTTACTATACTAGATGTTATAGAACATGAGCTATTAGAACCTGGAGAAGATTATGATATAAGATTTACTAAATACAATAAATTAATAAATCTTATGAGAAAAAGAAGCATTCAAAGAAATACCACCATTGGTAGATTTAGCAGTAGTGGGTGAAACAGGCTTGATATTCTATATAACTGAAATATTGGATAATGAATATATAATCAATGATATGTATGGAATAGTAAGTTTAATGTCAAGAAAAGATGTTATAGATATCTTTACAGATAAAAATAATATCGAAGACTCTGAAAAAATAGAAAAGAAATAAATACAGAATTTTTAATTAAAAAGGAGAGAATAATATGATAACAAGAAAGAAAGGCTGAATTCGGAAAAAACTGCACAAGGGACTATTGAACTTTATTAAATAAACTTTCACCAGAAATGAAAGCAGAAATTGTTAAAGCATTAACTGGAGAAAGTGGAAGATTAATGGAAGGCATTGTTGAAGATGCTATTAATAATATAGCTGCAACTGGAGAAGTTCCTGTAGGAGCTGTTGAAGGAGTAGAGGCCATTGAAATGTCTGAAGTAGAAGCTGACTATCAACTTAAATTAGCTGCATTAAAACAAGCTGAAGAAGAAGCTGAAAAATTAAGAAAAGAAGTAAAAGAAGCAGGTAAAGAAAAGTTGTTACTGAAGTTCTTAATGAAAAAGTAACTTTAGGTAATAGTGGTATAACAGTTAGAAGAGGAGTTATATTTAATCCACTTTTAGCTGGACTATAATATTTATAAATGGAGACAATAACGTCTCCATCTACAATCATCTGTTTTAATATAGGTATAACTATATATATTATGCAGTTACAACTAATTTTAAAAAGGGAGGAAAAGAAAATGAAATTTAAAAGAGAAGTAAGTGAAGTACAAAAGATTTTACAGTAAATGGTTTAATAGCTTCCAGTTTACAGGATTTCTAAATGAAGAACTACTGAAAACTAAAGATAGAGATTTCTGGAACGCTATGTTTAAAGACATATTTACTGATTGCTACACATCTTCTATTTATGAAGGTGTTTTAGTAGCATATAAAGAGGTTCCGTATAGCGAATTAGTAATACAGAATACGATACTTCTTACGAATGATGATGACGATATATACAAGCCAGCTTCGGATGTATATGCATCGTTATATCCAAATAATGTTAAGATTTATCGTTGTATGTTTGCTATCTCTATTAACAGTACTACTGCAAGAGCTGGTGCACAACTTTACAATACGTTGCAAAAGCTTAAAAGAGATGACGCAGGAAATTTTATAGGAGAATTTGCTGGATGGACACCTGTACCAAAGGTATTAGATTTCTTTGAAAAACAGCTTACACTTCATAGTTATGATATGACTAAGCTTAAGAATGAAGAAACATTATTGGCAAATAAGCCAGTAACTATATTAATGCCTATACCAGAACGTGCAGGATATTATAATATCAATGGACAAGATAGAAGACCCTTATTAGGAGAAACTTATTATCATAATAAGACTATCTATGGACAAAATAAAATTTATATTTAAACAACGTGCTAAAAAGAAATTCCAAAAATGGACAGCACATTTCTCAGTAGGACGTTATATTAAAAATGGATATAATAAAGATATATTCTATATCAAATTCTTTTGGAGAGCAATACATAAACCCACTAGAAGTATTTGAAGAGAGTGAGGCTAAAAGCTTTTAGTAAAGAAGATACTGGAATCGGATATATCTGAAAGCACTAGAGAAATAATGTTAAATACATATGAAATGTATTTGATGGAAATAAATCTAGTGAGAACTAAATTTAAAAATAAAGTACCATCTATAATAAAGTATATACAAAAAGATGGATGATGCTGGATTTGAAAGAAAAAAGCAAATGTATCTTGATGAGCAACGTAATAATATGGATTATAGCGAAGACTTAGAAGATATATTAGCTGATGATGAAGATGATATGGAGCCGATTGAGGGCGTAAATCTTATTAAGAAAGACCAACCATTTACAGTAAATAGAAATACGATTACTGTAGACTTATTATATAAGCTTATAATGGGATACGATGGAAAAACACATTATTCATTCTACAGTCATTTAGAAAATGAATTACTAAAAGATTACAGATATGACTAAGTCTGGATATAGAGGAGGAAGCAATGCAGAAACATCTGTACATCCTCGTGGAATGCAATTATTTCAAAAACTATGGCATCTAATAGTGATATTATGATGACTAACGATAATAGTAATCCAATAGACATATTCAAAGATGGTTTCATATAAAAAGAAATTATTTGATGTAGATACTTCAAATAGTAGTAAGAAAGGTGTAAAGTCAAAAACCAGTACAAGACCATGAAAGATATAGATATTTAGGAGTTAATTATGGAGTTATAGATAGCCATACAGTAAAGAGTCCTAAAACATCAGGAATACAAGGTAACGCAAACATTTTACAATGTTGGGCGGATAGATTTATTTACAGAGAGAATATGAGGGTGAAAGTAGATGAATAATGCAGAAAAATGCAGGGAGAGGGTCTAAATCAAATTATAGTGTACGTCCGATAGAAGACTATGCTGTATTTGCGATGGAAACATCTAGATTTTATGATTATTATGTAAATAGAAAAAAAGATAATGGCTGCATATAATAAAATATATGATGTAGTTTTTGAATTAAATATGAGTGTAACTAAAAAGGTTAATCTATTTAAGTCATTAACTTTAAATTTATACACAATGTATCCAGAAGTACTAGATACAAATATAGATGATGAGATAAGTAAGATAGCTAAAATGTTAAAACGTAGAATTCGTAGAAAAGCACTAGGAGGAATAAAGATGAGTTTAGCTAAATTAATAGATATTAGATATGATGATTATGGTTATGCAACTAGAATAGTATGGGCGTGGTATAATAATACCAATGCTAGTGTTACTAAAAAGATAAGATTGCTTAAAGAGTTAGATGCTCTTGATTTAGAGTTCGTTATTACATATGTTGAGTGGCTTAATGAACAAAGAATACACTGTTTAAAAAAATATTATTAGAAAAAGAGTGGAAGATATGCACGCCCTGTTAGATGATGGATATAAACATACTGTAGACGATGTAATATATATGTTAAATAAATGGGCAACATATATACATGATACAAACCCAAATAAACCATTAGATAAACAGTTTGGGAAAGCTAATATAAAGACATATAAGCGTATATATAAATATAGACATTCTAAAAAGCTAAATGGATTGGAAAGAGAGGGAGAATATGAAACCACTTACATCAAGTAATATATTAGTAGAATTAAATAAAGCAGTAAATATCATATACAAAGGTGAAGGACATATAAATAAAAGCTAAGAAGTTTATAACTGATAGTATAGAATATCTAGATGATGTAATATATCAATATAGGGGTATACGATGACCATGATGTAGATTGCATGGCATTTCCTATTGTGACTGTAAGATATAATTTAAGAGAACTAGTAGAATGTAAGTTTAATGATAAGCTTCTATTAAAGAAATCTGACAGAACTATTGAAGATTTGTATTGGGATTTTAAAAACTTAAGATCGTCAATCCATAATCAATTAACATTATGTAGTAGAGAAGTGTCAGCAAACTTAAAAATCAAGAAATCCTACATTTGTTGGAAGATACACGAAGCGTGCTTACAACCTACATATAGTAAAAGCTATTAATTTGATAGCTATGCTTAAGTCTGAAACAAAAGAATTATTTGATGATAGATGGTTTGCACTTCTATTTGATAGAAAATATAAATTTTTAAATGGAGGTAACAACGTGAAAAATAATAGAGATAGAATTCATTAACCACATAAAATTTAAAGACTTTAAACAAAATTGGAATAATTCTATCATATCTATTGTGGGTCTAAATGGAAGTGGAAGTCATTCCTGCTTTCATCATACATCCTTATGGTAGTTCTGATAGATATAGTAAGGCATATCCTGTAGTTCCTGGCAAATCTGGATATAAGAAAATCGTATATGATGTTAATGGAGTTATATATGAAACTATACATGAATATACAGCTCATAATAATACTCATAAATGTAAATCTTATTTGAATAAAATAGAGAATGGAACTAGAGAGGAATTAAATCCTACTGGAAACGTAGATACATTTAAAAGATTTGTATCTGAACATCTTAAATATAATTCAGATATATTTGACATAGGATTTATTTCATTTTAAATCAAATGGAATTACAGGTACTCCTACTAATAGAAGAAAAGTATTAGAAAGTACTGTTGATATGACTTTGGTAGATAAAATGAAAAAGAACGTATCAGTTATATCTTCTAATCAAAAATGCATTAGTAACTATTAGTAAGAAGAAACAAACAGACTTAGCTCAATATGGAACTATAGAAGAGATAGTTACAAAAGATAAATAATAATAAAGAAAATATAGCAAACTTAGAAAGTAGAATATCTGATATGATGAGAACATAAATACTATTAAACGTTCTGAGAATGATTTATTTGAACTAGATACAAACATACTACCAGATATATCTAGATTAGTACAAACTCTTTCTAATGTAGGTGCTAACGATTATAATAGCTTACTAGAGAGAGCATATTAAGCTAAATCGTCTATAGATGGATTAACTGATAAATATGACAAATACAATGGTATTAAAGCTGATATTATATCTAATAATGCTTTAGTAATTCAAAAAGATGTTTTAGTAAAAAGCATTGAATACAGCTAAGATGATAAATGATTCTTTAGAAAGCTCATTATTATCAACTGTAACTATGCTTTGATAGATATAGTATAGATAAGATAATATCTAATCTAAAAAAATAGTAGTAAATATATTAGAAAAAGATAGATACAGTTAATACTAAAAGTATCTAATATTAGTGAGTCTATAAAAGAGTTAGAACATAATGTTAGAGAGTACACAGACTTCATAGTTGTATACGAAAGAAATTTAGAGATGTCTGATAATAAAGAATATAAAGTAAACTTTGATGATAACTGTAATACTTGTGATTTATATGTACAAAAAGTTAAAAGTAAGAATTTTATAGAAAAATAAAGATAGATACGAAAGCTATAAAAACTTACTAAATGAAGCTAATAGAGACTTAAAGATATTATATCAAGTAAGTCCACTATATGACCAAGTAATTAATAGTGATTTAAAAGACTTAATAAAAGATAGACTTGTAGATAATATATTAGGTAGTAATGTAGCATATGTACTTAATCTTATAGAAGTTATATCAGATAATTGGAATGATTATAATAGTAGAAATGAAGATATAGCTGATAAAGAAAAGAAGATAGAAGAAGTTAGTAGGCGTATTTAAATCTGTAACTCATTCTATGGAAGAAGTAGAAAAGTATGTTAAATGATTTATCATTGGAAATAAAAAGAATACCATAATATATTATCTTATAATATAAATGAATTAAGTATTCCAGATAAGTATAAAACATATAATGTACCAGAATTGAATAAATTAATTCAAGATATAACTAACATAGATAAAAGAAAGAAAGAGTATCATTTAAAAAATGGAAGCTCTTAAAAATGAAAGAACTAACATAACAGAAAGTATAGAAATCATAAAGAGGAATAATACTATACTGGAAATAAAGAAGGAAGAGATAGAGCATACTTCTAAAGAACTGGTGGGATTTATGAATGATAAAGAGATTATTGGAAGATGTAAAGAGATAATAGAAAAACATATTCCGATACTTTTTATTAGATAATAACCTTAAGTTTATACAAGATATTACAAAATGAAATATTATCTGAAAAATAGTATACCCTATCCAAATAGAGATTATTATAGATAATACAACTATAGTAATACCTTGTACTGTAGAAGATACTACTGTTCCAGATGCATCTATGTTATCAGCTGGAGAAACTTGTTTTAATAAGTTTATTATTAAATGCGTCTATATTACATTTATTGGGATATAATATATTATGTCTTGATGAAATAGATGCAAAACTTAGATGTAGATAGAAGAAAGCAATTTAATAATATCATGGTATCTATAATGAGCAAATTAGATATAGACCAGATATGTTGCATCAGTCACAACATCAGTAGTACTATAGATAGTGCAACTATAGTACAGATAGGAGAATTCAGTAACGATTTCTTATCAACTGATATATTATATATAAATAGGAGGTAGAATTGAAAAATAATGGCAGAAACTCAAAATTTAAAACCGAAAAGTATTAAATGATGATGAAATTAAGGATTTACTTATTCGTGTTAATCAGTTATGTATAGACCTTAAGAATGTCTATTATAATTATAATGATAATGTAATAACTGATTTTTGAATACGACCAGCTTGAGCAGGGATTCAAAATAGCTGATAAGTATAATAAACATACTAATTGGGATAAAGAAGTCTCATTTAATGTTCTGTTAACACCGGGACTTCCAGTAGATGCATTACAAGTTGAAGACATATCACAATATAAACTATATGTTAGACAGTGTTATAATACGATTAAACCAATGTTGGGACATCTAGTGTTACAAAGTATGGAAAAAGCTAACGCAGAATTGAAAAGCATTATTAGATAAATACGGTATAAAAAGAAGAGGAGTTAGAAGATGAATAATTCGGACATTATAAGAAAGTATCAGTTTGTAAGAATTAATAAAGCTATGGGGGTTTTGTTCTAATGGACAAATAGGGACTTTTATTTAATAACTCACAGCTTAAAGTAGATACACTTGCTAAAATGGCAGAAGGTTTAAACCACTTCTTAGAATATTATTATCATAACGATAATGATATATATGAAGAAATTGGACATTATATGTTTATGAAGATTCTTTATATAAAACCAAGATATAAAGAATCATTTGGTAGATAATATAGAAAACTATAAGATAAATAGAGAATATCTTATATCTAAATATATAGCTATAGATGACCATATAATAGAATACATCTGTAGATATGTAAAAGCATGTTCTAAAAATAGATATAGATGAATCAGAAGCTACTACAGAAATAACTCTTCGTAATACAGATTGTGCTATAATACACACTTTATCTGTATTTATAAAACTTGCATACGTATTATTAAAATCAAATACGTGGAGATAAAAAGTTTGAAGAAATACTTGCAGAACATATAGATACTATTATCTATAAAAATAATAAAAAGCGTCTGAACATTATTTTGAATATCCAGATGGATTTGATATAGATATAGAGCATAATCATATAGTAAAACTTTATGTATGAACTTTATAGAAGAGATTGGAACAAGCAAAATAACTCATTCCAAATAAAGTTTGAAGAAGTGGGAAGAGACGTAGTAAAACTTTCATTATCTAGTATGGTAAGAGTATTCTCTTCATTGAGAAAATATGTACCATCTCTTATAGATATGAATAATCCAAAATATAAGACATCTGAAGACGTAGATACTTCTACAGTATATTGGACTATAGATAAAGACTGGACAGAATTTGCACTTGTAAATAAAAAAACTTAGTAGGATATATCCGTACTACTACTATGAAAATAATGAAACGTCAAGATGCAAAAAGCAACGTTAGCTAATATAAACTTACCAGACTTTTATGCAAGATGTATCTTCAGATGATAGTTTTGTACATAAAGAACATGCTTTTATATTATGATAAAAAGAAATTTATGTATGAAGCATGTAAATCAACTACTATAAAAAGTATTTGAAGAGGCTCTTAAAGCATTGAAAACATTGGATAAAGAGAAGAGTATAGATGTATCTATATTAGGATTATTCTCATTATCTAAAGACCATGCTCTAAATCAATTCATACTTACAAAAATATTATTAGCTCTTACTGGAGATAGTAGAATATATCTAGACCAATTAGGAGTATTCTCTAAGTTTATATTATTATTATTCTATGAAAGAGTAATAAGAAGTAAAGAGTTATCATTCATGCATGAAGTTGCACAATGTATGATAATGACACCTACTATCAGCTGTATGTTTGATGAGAAGAATGTAGATGAAACATTAAAAAGAATTAAACATAGGAGACGTAAAATCTTCAAGAGTTCTTTAAGATAGCTCCAGTATACGTTAGAGAAGAATATACAATATATCCAGACTTAGGAGTTATGTTAGATTTCTATAGCTTTATGCTTAATCCATCTAGAATACGTAATCTATTATATCCAGATAAGTATGAAGTAGAAGACTTAAATGCAGAAGAACCTAGAGATAGAGATGCTAATGAATATGAACGTCCTATACTGGAAGAATGTATGAAAGAGGTTGAAAATGGATTTAAAAACAAAGCTTTAATTTATTTCTAGACTTTGTTAGAACAGAGCTTAGAGGTAAAGGAGGATATTATACAGGATGGATAAAGATAGACGGAGATAGAATATGTAATGAATGTCCACATCATAAAAGACGTTCGCTTTATATATTAATGAAAGAGGGTAACTTACCATTCTTAAAAATGTTTCCGTATATCTTGCACTATAAAGAGATATATCACTAAAGCTGATTTCCTTAGCTTCGGATTTACAAATATGGAAGCTATTAAATGTTTACTGGAAGACTCTATATCTTATAATGCTAAATCAGAAAAAGATATAGGGTCTACAGTACTTTTAGTTATATCAGATTATGCTTTTATCTAAAGACCAAGCTGATTATTTTGAAGCTAGAACTAATATATATCCAGATTATGAGGCTATTGAAACATATAGAATAATTCCGAATATATATAAAGCTATATATGAAACTTACGATGATGTAGAAACTCATATGAGATTTGAAGAGACTAAAATAAGAGAGAATAAATACAATATTACTTTCGCTACTCAAAACTATAATATGTTTTTCTACAGAGATATTCATGCTTCAAATATAAAACTTAAGTTCTCAGTAGGTAATACAGAACCATATACGTTAGGAGATAACGATAGTCCAGAATATATGGTAATAGCGGAGGGAGTATTTGATTTAATAAATATATACTCTAAATATGCTGTAATAGACAAAGCTATCTATATAGCTACAGGAGGAGCTCAAGCGATATTCAATGAGATATGTGATTATTATACAAAACATATAGAGACTATCAAATATCTTATAATATTTGCAGATAGTGATATCAGTTTAGGAAATAATAAATATATGTATGACAAAAAGTTTTATGATAATTTATTCTATAAATTAAATAAAACATTGGGTAAAGATGTATTTAAAGAAATATATCTGGTGTATAATAAAGCTAGTAAAGACTTTGGAGATATGAGAGAAGAAATATTGCCAGAGAAACTTCAAATAAAATAGGAGGAAAAGATTATGAATAAATTAATATTAGCTATGGTTAATCAATTTATGGTCGAACATGAAGATGAAATTTTAGAATGTATAACACATCCAGATGGAGAATTAGCTAAAGAATGGAAAGAAAATGGAGATGCAGTAAAAAGAATATCTTGGTATAACAGAAGAAAAGGAGAGATAAATACATGGACCCAGTATTAGCAAAAGTAGTAGCAACAGGACTTATAACAGAGGGTAAAAAGATAATAGCTCGTAAGAAAGAATCTAAAAGAAAAGGACCATCTGAATATGTCAGAGTTATGACATGCAAGAAAAACGGAACCTTTCCATCTAGGACCTATAGAAGCTCAAATAGAAGAACAGATAAATGATATTATATATCAAGAGGCTGATAGAGGAAAACTTAAGAATATAACAAGAGTGTTTATGAATTATAAGGCAAGTGATGCTGGAGAAGATATGGTTTACAGCTATACTTATATTTGAATATTTGGATAATCCTGGTGAAGAGGAAGTAGTTTACCCAAGAGATATGGAGGATTAATATGAGCTATGTTCGTATAGTAGATATAGAAATAAAGCGAAGAAGATGTTTTATATAAACTTAATGATGTATTGGAACGTAGAATAAACGCAGTGTTGAGCAGTGAGCATCCTATTTCAGCAACAGATATAAAGATATTAAGTGTCGAAGACGGATTATTTGGTATGACAAAATATAAAAGTGCTTATACTATTTGGTTAGAAAGGAGAATATTATGCATAGAGTGTACCCATTTCAAACAAAGATTTCTTCAAGAGAAAGTGATGCTAGATACAAACCAGACCCAGATAAAGCTACACAATGGCTTAAACTTATACTTAAAAAGAGACTGATGAAGATAAAAAGAAAACTGATAAGGAGGATTTATGAAGCAAGAAATAATAACAGTATTTGGAAAAAGATATAAAGCTGTAGCTAAATTCTCTAACAAAGAAGCAGATATGATAGAAATAGAGCCTTTATCGGAAATAGATGAACTTAAAGTTAAAATAGATTCTCTAGAAAGTAAAATAGGAGAAATTAACAGTAAAAATTGATACGTTCACTATGCTTAATGATAAACTAGCTGTACGTAATGCACAGTTGGAAGCCAAGATAAAAGAGCTTGAGCATAAAGATATACCAGCTATTAAAAGAAAATATGTAAAGGAGTTTCTCTAATATGGATAAAAACAAGAATGAAAAACCGTTAATAAAAATCTATCAAAAATAGATGGTTCATATATGATGAAAATTGGAAGTAATTATTATAAGTTTACACCAATAGAAACTGAACATGTTACAAATACAGCAGCAGAAATGGACGTAATGAAATTTGAAGATGCTGTTAACTTTATGATGAAGATAGTTTAAATGATAAAAATAGAATCATTAGAAAGTAAGATAAAAGCGTTAGAGACTATAGTACTTACACATATGGATAAAGACGATGATAACGATGATACACCACTTGACCATTTGTCAACACCTGAAGATGATTGAGTTAATGATTTATAGCTCATTGTAAACTTAGAGAGTTATTTTAATAAGGAGGAATATATGGAATATACTGAATACCCATATTGGGATAGTGCATATAAAGCACTTGTAGACACTATTTATTATAATGGTATATGGACTGATACCAATGTAAGAACTAAATACGCAGATGGAACACCTGCTACTTATAAAGCAGTAGCGGGTATATTCTTTAAACTAGATAATAGTAAAGACGATGCTTTCCTACTTACTACGAAACACGTAGCTTGGAAAAACAGCTGTAAAAGAAATGTATTGGATTTATATAATGCAATCTAATAAAGTAAAAGATTTACAAGATATGGGTGTTGAAATTTGGACGCCATGGAAAAAGAAGACGACACGATCGGACCTGCTTATGGAGCCGCTATAAATGTTCCTACATTTGGATATAAAAATCAACTTGAATATGTAGTAGAAACTCTTAAGAAAGACCCTAATAGTAGAAGAGTTATGATAAATCTGTGGGATGTGGATAAACTTCATGAAATGGCACTTACACCATGTTGCTATAATGTTATATTTAATGTATTAGATGGAAAACTTTATATGCAACTTAATATAAGAAGTTCTGATGTAGCACTTGGACTTCCATTTAATATATTCCAATTCCAAGTATTACATAAAGCTTTATAGCTCATGAATGTAAAAGTAGAACCAGCAGATATGATAGTAATGATATCTAATCTACATTATTATGATGACATGAAGAAAAAACTATTAAATCAAGTTGATTATGATGAGCTATTTCAGATGCAACACTTAAAATTAACTACCCAGAATCTATATGGGATTTTAAAACCAGAAATGGTAGAAGTTCTAAATTATAAACATGGTCCTAAAATAGATTTTTGAAATAGCAATATAAGGAGGAATAATGAAATACGAATTAAAAATTACATATACTAGGTTCAGATGATGACGGACATGTATTATCTTTGATACAAGATGCTATGATATTAGTTACAGATTTGTATGTTGTAGCGTTTAGAGGAGGAGATGAAATATTCTCTATGAGAGTAGATAAGATAGATGATAAAGATGAAGAGGAATTCTTACTTGTATATTTGATAATGTTATGCAAGATGATAGAGATGCTATATATCAATTAGCTACAGGAGTCTCACTTAATAAAGAATTACAAAAACATAGAGGACTTTATGAATATATAAAGAATGTATCGTCTGTTGAAGTAGAACTTGAAGAAAAATAATAAATTATAAGGGTGCGTATCAGCGTACCCTTTTTCTTTTTAGTCTCTAACCAGACAATAATATCGTATAAAACAATATATGAAAGGAGTTAATGATGGCTAAGAAGAAAAAGAAAAAAACAGAATTAGCAGTAGGTACGTTCGACCTTGGAAAAATTCTGGCGAAAAACCCTAATATGGTATCTAAACCAGAACCGCCTGCACCGATTCCTAGAGAAGAAATAGTAGGAATATCAAAGCAAATAAATGCTGCCAATAAAAGAACTAATCCAAAAAGATAGTAAAGTTAATAAGATACAAAGTTTACTTCAAGATGTAAGAACGGGGAGTAGTAAATTAGAACAGGATTTAATTAGTTTATCTCCGTCTTTATATAAAAATAGATACAGAAGATTTATCTCTTACAAATGTAGCAGTACTGAGACCAAACTCAGATTCTTCTATATTTAAATTAGCTGGTAAAACTTCAAACAGCAATCTTATACAGACGTTATAAGTAGTACATTAGAAGAAAGAATGGGTAATATAGTCTCTGGTATACCTACTGGATTATACACAAAGATACTTCAAGCTAAATATAATAATTACTTAGAAGAAAATCTACCAGTATTAAAGCAAAGTGCTACTATATTTATAGATGATGTTTGTAATGGAACATACAGAGGAGCAGAGCAAGAAAATGTTAAAAGATTCCGTTTTTGGAAAGAAGGGGAGTTGAAATAACAGACGAAAAGCTTGTAACTAGAATGAATAATATTCTTAATCCTAAAAAGTTATGAACGTATATCATCAGACGTATCATCATTTAATGATATAGATTATCAAACAGAATATACAAAGCTGGAAAGATGGGTATAGTCTTGTAAGAGTAGTCTCTAATAGAAAAAAATAGCTAAAGAGATGTATATTAAATATGTACTTAAACAAGTTAAAAGCTAAGAAAGAAAATAAAAATGATGCTAATGCTCCTGTTCGTACTATAGAACCTAGGGGATGGTAGATATGATTTAGCACTAAAGTAAATAAAATTATTAATATAGAAAAACCATACAGGACTTCCACTTAATATTAAGAATAAACCATTAGCTAGATTGATAGATAGTAGAGTGTTAGATAGAATAACTAAAATCTGGTTGTGTCTACAGTATGGAAAGATTTAATCCAAAAAGCATATACATCTGAATTTGAATTAAATGAATATGTAGTATTCTAATGAAAAGCTTTGCTGACTTTGTTAGAAGAAATGCTGAAAAACAGAGCTAGACCAGTATATAATACTACTGATAAAATTTCTAATAATACTATATTTCCTGGTTCATATTTTCACATTTTGAAATAGGAGGATATAGTACAGGTACTATGAAAGTAGTGGCTGAAAAAGATAGCTAAAAATGAATAAAAGAAGTGGAGATGCTTGGAACAGAATCTGTAGATAACTTTATGTATTTAGATACAGATACTATAAACTTTGACGATATCTATAGTAATAGATTTGATAAGTTTAAAGAATACAGTATGGAGGCTTCAGGAATAGATACTGTTCATCAAGGACCTCAACCATCTAATCTTAATAAAGAAACAGGTGTTTATAAATCTGTAGAAAAGAAGATAGCTAAAGATGGTATAAGTTTTAGGACGTATAGAAAAGATGTTCTGATACTATCACTGGAGAGTCTGTAGAATATTTAGATAATACACGTTGTATTCCATTAATAGTAGGAAATAAGTTCTTAGGAACATTCTATATAGAATTTACGCATCAAGACGTAGAACATTATATGGGACTTAGACAGCTTATGAATAGTAATATGGTGAACTTCAGATACAACTGCCTTTGGTATTAATGTAGAAACTCAAGAAGAAACTATCGGAAGACTTATATTCTCAGATATAATAAAACCATTAGTAGAAGCTAATATGGATACTAAGTTTATAAAGAATAATGCTGATGTATTACTTACAATACAAAAGTTATTAAAAGAAAACGAAGTATCTACTACTATGAATTTAAATAGTATGGATAGACAGAATGGATTCAACTTATCTAGAGTTATTTTTTTATACCAGCTGAAGAACTTATATTTTAAAAAGAAATGGTAAATTAGGTTTAGGAGAAAGTAGATTTAATATGGCTTTAGTTCCAGCGAATGCAGCTATATTAGGAAATGAAGCATACTTATCTTATTTACTTATAGACAGTAAAGGAATGTCTTTTATAGAACTTCACAAGGACTTTCTGAAATACAAGGAGAAGAAGGTACAAATCCTATTATGGACCAGTTTAATGATATACGTATAACACGTAGTAGACTTAGAGACCTTACTCTTAATAACTATGACTTAGGACATAAGATTATATATGTGCAAAAGCCAGAAAGTACACAAGGTATAAATATAAATACTATAAATATACCACAACCAGAACTTGATGATACACGTATTCAACAATGGATACAACAAGCTACAGATATAGTAGGATATAATAGTGCTTTATTTAATTCTATAGATGGAAGCGTAGAATTTGCAAGAAATCTATTTGAAATGAATGAAATGAAGTTACTTCAAAATTATAACTTGTAGAGCTAATAAAATAAGACCATCATCAGAATTAGCTACAAGATTACTTAGACTTAGAGACCCATCTTATAGCGACATAACAGTAGAATGGGTAGCACCGCCTATTAATAAATCTAATACGCAAAGAAAACGTTCTGAACAAGCTAAAGAAATTATGGATTTATTCGACACATATGGAAATGTTATGGATAATCTATATGGAAATAATGATGAATATAATTTAGTAGCAGAAGAAGCTAAGAAGATACTTTTAGAGAAAGTAGCTGGAGATGACCAAATAATACAAGATATCTTATTCAATGTAGTCAAAGAAGCTAAACAAAAGAAAAAACGTTGCTATTGCGATGGAACTTGAAGAAGAGGACGAAGACGAAGAAAAGAAGAAGAAAAAGACGATAATGAAGAAGAGGAAGAAAAATAACGAAGAGGAAAAATGAAGAATAATGATTAAAATGTGGAAAGTTATTATTTATTTAACATTCTGTTATTTTATGCTTAAATATAAAGATATAAATCCTTTTGAACATGTCGTTAGAAAGCACTTCTGTTGAAACAAAAACTGAACAAAAATAATGTCAATGATTTTCAAATATCTGATATATTGATAGTTATTATAATACTTTATGAGGTCTGTGATTAAGACTATATAATTATTATATGAATTTAGTATACGCACGTGAAATAATATGATATGGTTGCGTTAAGTGTAAGAAAAGAAAGATAGAAGTGGAATGACGATAAAATATTTAAAATTTGTATAAATAATATAAAAATTACATTCCATATATAGTAGAAATAAAAAGTAAGCACAGAGTGTTATCAACCATTATAATTCCCCACAACTATCTTTTTGAATACATAATCTAAAACATATGAGAATATATAGATTTAATTCGATGTAATAATACTTATATAATGTATTAGTATACTTGGATATTATACACATTAAGGACAAATCGAATAAAAATTCTGAAATGTTTTTTAAAATTCTTATGTGAGTCGTTTCAGTATGTTGTGTGGCAATTTCATACTAGAAATAGGCTTATACGAATTATAACAATTAATTTAACACGTGGGATTCAATTCCTATCAGACCATTGGAGTATCTTTCAATAGATATTCTTCATAAGGAAGTACTTGTATAAGTGTTTAATCACTATATGCATTAATTCAATTAAATATTAAATTCAATGAAGAACCAAACAAACTAGATGCATCTGGGCTTAAAGAGAACTCACTACACTCTTTAAAAAGAACACCCAGGTGCATCATCTCTTTTATTTACGTTTTAATAAACTATATATATTTAGATATATTAAAGGAGGTAGACAAAATGAATAGCAAATATAGAAAGATTTAAAGAAGATTGGACTAATGCAGTCATCAATCATTTATGTATAGATAAAGAAACAGTAGGTAGACTATTCGACCAATACTTTATGGATAGCGAACTTAATGTTTATAACTCAATGAATTTTAAAAATACAACGTTTAGTACAACTGATTTCTATTATTTAAGTATAGCAAACTTTATACTTCAAGAGAATGGTGTATTATTTTTGGAAATATAACAAAAAGCAATCTGTTATAGGTAAAGAAATAATAAATAAGATGGCTATCAGACAAGAGTTTAAAAAGCTTAAGAACCATTATACAGACCTTGGAGATAAGATTACAGCTACTATATAAAAGGTATGGAACAACGTACTAAAATATTTATAAACTCTTTATATGGATTATTTGGATATATCGCAAGCTTTCTATATAATACAGACGTGGCTGATAGCGTTACTACAGCTGGTCGTAATGTAATAGGAGTTTCATCTTGTATTACAGAGTTATATGGAGGAGGATTTAACTTCTATATCGTAAATGCTCATTTAAAGCTCATAGAACACGTTTTAAGCGAAGATTGTGATGAACTTAATAAAAGATATAGCTTAGGAGTTAAAAACCACGGATATGTGCCTTAGAAGCCTTTTAGAGAACATTACGATGGATACTATGCAAAAACATTATTAACAAACAGAATAGATAATATGACACAAAAATCAACGTAATGTATTATATTATAAAAATAATTTATTAGATAGTTTACAAATACCAGAAATAAGTGATTTGGTAGAAAAAGTTATAAAGACAGCTATGGATAATAATAATCTTATACAAGAAATAGATGGAGGACATTTATGTAATCCTAATAAGCATCCACTTACTAAAAAGTGATTTAAAGACTATTAATAATATGCTTATTGATGTGTGTTATGGATTTTATTATTATGATGGGGATTATATTAATGGAGAATATCAAGAAAAATATGGAATATGTGGTAAGGTCTATTAAACGTAAGAAGATAGCTCTTATGGATACAGATAGTAACGTTACAGTATTATCTCATGAAAAGGATTATTTACTTAAAAAGTATGCTGATATAATTGGAGATAAGAAGAAAGATAAGTCCTTTAAAGAAATATTTTTACCATTATTAGCATGTTCTTGGTATGTAAGTGCAATACAACATGGATTTAAAGTTATATAGTAGAAACGTTGGTGTAGACGAACAGTTTATTCCTATGATGAGACTTAGAGTGTGAACTTATAATGGAAAAACTGTCAACTTACTATATTTAAAAAGAATTATATATTTACTTCAATAGTACACGACTTCTTAGTAAGAGATGAAATGGAAACACGTGGAGTTAAATACAAGAAATCAGATAGTAATAAATTCATGGCACATAAAGTAGCAGATATAGTAGAGAATAAGATAATAGTTCCATATGATGAATTAGATTATGCTACTTTATTTAAGATTATAAAGAGACGTTAAAGAGATAAAAAGAGTATGTAACATCTCTTGACTTTATGAAGAATGGTAAAAACATTAGTAAAAGTAAAAAGACCCATATACTCTTGCATATGGAGAATCTAGACTTAAAAGCTATGAGATTGTGGCAAAAGACTTTATCCTAATATTGAAATAGAGGTTCCTGGAGTGTTTGGAGTGGTTAAATTAGCTCTTACAGATAATCTGATAGAAAGTATCAAGAATGATTATAATGAGCTTTATAACGCGTTTTACGACGTCTCATTTGATTTATTCTTGTATGGATTTGCAAATAAGTGTAGAACTGCGTATGAAAGTAAGAAAGATGCTATTATAGCTTGTTCTGAAGAATGTACCAGAATAAAGAATAACATATTTGATATTATATCTAAATATAAAGATAAGATTAACTTCTTGGAAGTTAAAGAAGACCTTATGAAATATTTTTAATATGTATTATTATGGAGATAATAAAAGCGTTAAATAAAGAACTTAAGAATATATTCTCATTTGAATCTAAGTTTGAAGATAATATAAATAAGTATATGATTAAATATATAGATAGATTAGGAGTACCTACAGATATAGATAAAATGCCTGAGATACTTTCTATATATGACGGAGAACTTATAAGTGATGATATAGTATCTGAATACGAACAGCTATTAAGTCCACTAATACAAACATTATCATTGATAGTATTAAAGAATGATAGTGGAAATAAAGTAGTAACAAACGTATTACATACATTTTAAAAAGAGACATTCTCTCTTTTTAGTCGTAAATCAAATACAAAGCTCCTATAAAAAGGAGCAATGCATTTATTTTGCGTTTATATCATATAGAAAAATTATCGGTAATGTATCCAATTTTACATACACTGAATAGCAATGCAGCCATAAGTCTATGTTTATAATTATCTATTCTATCCATATCTTTAAAAGCTATATCTGCAAGTAAGTTAATTTTTTGGTATCTTAGCTTGTACAGCAGCTTTCTTAAATTCCTCAACTATACCTGTAGAAGAGTTTACTAAGTTTTCCATTCCATATCCTATAAAGATATCTGTAAACTTAATAAAGTCATATATCTTATTTCTATCTTCTTTAGTAAACTTCTTAGATTCTGGAGCAGTTCCATTTACTACGTTCATAAGCTTTTTAGATATTTGACCTATCATAAGGTTTTTCTCTTTCTGTTTCAGTAAGTTTCTTATTATCTGATTTACCATCATTATTTTGCTCTTTAACTCCATCTGGAACTACTATACTCCAATTAAACATTTCTGCTAATTTAAACATAGTAGAAGTAGCAAGTTGTCTGAAGTATCCAGCTTGTTCCATTTGTTCATCAAGACTGTTTTCTGTAAGCTGTTTATAATCATCAGCTAAATCCTTTTCTTCTACATCTTTTAAAAAGATAATCATCATTGATGATATTATCTAAATATCCAGCTAGCTTTTGCTTAGTATCTTCATCATGTTCTTTACAGAAAGTATCTAATATTTCTGTTTTACCGTTAATTCTTTCTTTAAGTAATACTGCAAGAGTAAGAGTTCTTTGAACGTGAGCAAACATTCTATTGAATTTCTTTTCTCTAGCAAACACTTGTGTTTTAAGACTCTTCATAGAGAATAGTTCTTTAGAAAGTTTTCTTCTCTTTCTTTTTAAGTTTACTATTTCTGTTTCTATAGGTCCGATTGTATCTTCTATAACTTTAACATCTTCGTGTTGACCATGAAGTTTAGTTTTTAGCTATATTAAATTCAGCTTGCTTTAGCTTTTTATAATAGCCTTTACGTCATCCAAACCTTTATTTATATAGTTTACATATGAAGTCATATTATTATAGAACCTCTTCCAATCATCATCATTCATAACTATTTCTTCTTTATTATCTAAAGAGATATTTTTAATAACTCCGATTGCTCTAAGCATATTTAATTTAATTGGGGATAATTCAAGTTATCAAGAGTATAATCTTTACTTAACTCTACTAAGATATCTTGTAAATTAATCAGCTCAACTTCTTTTTCTTCTTCTCCTACTACAACAGCATCTACTATATCTCTCAGTTTTACCTAATCCTCTAGGCATTTCAACTGTAGCTATTTCTTCTTTACTTGAGTCAATTATATCTGCTTCTGTATATAGTACTTCGTCTTTAGGCGTTTCCATCTTGGTCTCCTTTCTTAGCAGCTTCTTCCGCTTGTTTCTTTTTCCATTATTTCTGCTAATTTAGATTGTAATATATCTTGTAATATAACAGATAAGTTTTGAGCTACATTCATAAACACTTGGTCTTGAGCTTTTAAGTTCATACTAGAAACTATTGCAAATGGACAAGCTAACACGAATGTTGATAATATTCTTCCTGCAGTGTAATCTCCATATGGAATATCTAGTTTTTCCATTATATCTCCAAGCATATCCATCAAGTATTTAGTAGTATCTTGAATAATTCCATCTTTATCATATAAGTCATTGAAGCCATATACATAATATGAGCAGTAGCCTGGTAAGTTTACAGCACATACGATGTTAGCTTTTATTTCCACACTATCAAGAGCCATTTGTCCTACTGAGTTTTTATCTCCCAACATAGCAACCTTTTTCCCCATATAGCAGCATATAGATTTCTTCTATCATCATTAGTAAGTCCTCTAAAGCATTTAATGTAGCTTGTACATTTTTAATAAATGGGTCTTTTTCCTACATGTTCAAATGGCATGTCTGTTAACCATTCTAAGTTAGCTGTCACTGGTAATAAGTCTCTTATTTCTTGTTTGAATTCTTCTAACCATTCTGGATAAATAACTATTTGAGCTAATGGATTAGCTTTTAATGCCATTAATATACGGAAAGCTTCATTCATAATCCATTCTCCATATGCTTCAGTATAAGCTCTCAGTTACATCATTAGCAGTTTTTCCAGGTGGAATTAAATCATGTTCCATTAAGAATCTTTCTATTCATTCTTTCAGCACATATATTTGCAATAGCATTTACATATAAGAAAGTAATGTCATCAGAAGCATTTTTCATTCAATATAGTATCTCATAAGAACTCCAGCTAATGTAACAGGAACTTTACTTAAGTTATTGCAATGCATAGACACATCTTTAAACTATATCATTTACATCTATATCTCAATGCTTGTAAAGTCTTTATATTTTCTTTACTTACATTGATAAAGTTTATAAGTTGGTCATAATCTTCTGTAAATAATTCTTCATTAGCAATATTATCTACATTTGTAAGGTCTAATACTCTAAGATTATCTCCTCCAGCAGATTGAATTCTTTCATAACTTCTCCAAGTTTAGTTTGAGCCATATCTGAAGACTCCGCTAATTTAATTGGGTCTACATCATTAGCTACAAATTGAGTCATATTTACTATAAATTGATTTCTTCTTAGGCATATATATTTTCATTTCTTCTCTAGTCATTATTTATCTTCCTTTAGCAATGTCCGCATTTAATTTATGATAATTATTTTCTTTTATTCTTATTTGTAACTTCTAGCCATTCATTGTAGTTTGTAACTCTAATTCTCTTTAAATCTACAATATCAAATCCTACATAAAGACTTCCGATAAATACATCTGAAGTAGTTCTAGCAGCTTCTAGTATACTTTGGTCATATACACCAGTTATAACATTATCACAGCATTAAATGGAACTTTTCCTGTTCTATAAGCTTCAAGTCTTTCTCCAGCATTTTCTCTATCTATATAATTATATGCAAGTGCATACGCATTATACATCATATCAATACAATCAATAGCATAACTTACATATCTTTCTAATAAGTCTTTATTTTGAACTACTTTTTAGATATTACTCTATTAGCTTCTTTAAAAAGTATTTTTCTCTTAAGTCTGTTATTCTTTTAATATCCAGCTATTAGCACCAGGCATAATACCATGAACATGTACAGATATAAATACACCAAGAGCATCATCTAATAGATTTACTATATTATGGAACTCGTCTTTCAGTTCTTACATATATAACTGGTTTTAGAGAAATACCACTCATATAGTTAATTCTGTTATCTATATTATTATCAAATCCAGCAGTATCAGACATATTCTTCTTCATATTGAATAAGCTTTTCTTTTAAGTTTCATTCTTTTCTACAAGTCTTCATCATCAGAACTCATTAAGAAAGTGTTTCCATCAAAACTTGTACGTAATTTGAATTTACTTTCATCATAAACGAATGAATGTTTTTCTCCTACTTCTTTATCAGCAACATCTTCGTTATATCGCATATTCACATCTATCTAAATAGATTTTACCTCCGTTTATTATTGGAAGCATAGTAAATACTTCTTTAGTTTTTTTCCTGGTTCTAATACAGTACTAGGAATTACTCCATTTTCATTCATTTCTAATGGAATACTTCTTAAAGAATTCATTTTTAGCATTGATAGCATTTAAAATCTACTCACTATTTCACTATACACATCAGTACAGTCTTGATAATATAATTTTACCCTACATCTATATCGTGAGCAAGCATTATCATAGGACGAATAGTTTCTTGTACATTCTTTTCCTCCAGCATTTACAGAGAATGTAAATCCATTTAGAGTTATTTCTTTATAGAAGTCTCTCTAAAGAGTTTGGAACCCTACTTACTAATATAAGTGGGAATCCTTTATAGTTTTTTATTATATTTACTATAGATAAGTCCTCCGTTTTCATCAGTAGCTTTTTACATATATTCTTAATCCATTCAGTAAACATATTTTTAAATAGTTTAGCATTATGGTCTGCTATAAATCCACTTAATATAAATATATGCCCAATGTTATCTTTGAATGGTTCTATTTTAGTTTGAGTTAAAGCAGAGATTTTCATTTTTAATTCCAGCTTCTACTTCTATATCTATTTTGATAATTTCTATTCTTCTTCTCTGGTTTTTGTACATATGTAGAAGTAATATCGAATCCTTTTTCTACAGCATCTTTCATTACATTTCCAAAAGCTTCTCTAAACCCAGGAGTATTTCCTACAGTAGTATTAACAGCATTTAAAGTCCATTCAAATCCATCTAAGTTTTCATCCTTAACATATTCTCTTTTCTCAGGATTATACACTTGAATAGCTTCTTTCTTCATCATAGATGTAGCAGTATATCCAAGAACGTCTTTAATAAGAGCTCTGATGTTCTTTGGAATTTCTACTTTATGAGTGTCGTCGTATATTAAAAAGTTCTTAGCAGTAAGAGCACCCATCATTGCTAATGAAGTAGTTCCGTCTCTAGAAGTGTTATCACTGAATCCACTTAAGTATTTAGTTTGTTGTTGAATACTTTTTAGAATAGTAACTCCGTATCTAGTACCAAAAGTTAATTCTACTAAAGAAAGAAGCACCATCAGATGTCTCTACATAGTTACAGTTTTCAGCAACGAATTCCTCCTCTGCTAAGTTATTGAAATCGAAAATAGTTTCTTCCATATACACCACTATAAGGCCCGAATACATATCCTTAGCGTGGTCTATAATACTATCCAATACTAGTATCTTAGTATTATTAGTTAGATGAGCAAAGTTAGAGAACATATCTATTTCTCTTCCTCCATTCTCACCTGTTTTTAATGTAGTCATTTACTGGTTGACATACAAATTTAGTCATAATTATAACCTCCTATATTTAATATTAAACACGTCTTCTTTGTCCTCATTTTTCCGTATAAAACAATGCATCTGTCTAAGATGTTGTTTAATTTTTCTAGACAAATAAAGACTTAGTATATACGTTCGTGAGTATATACTAAAGGATTATTTTTAGCATTTTTAAATAATGTCAATCTGGATAATATTTTTAATTAAAAATACTATTAGTATTACGTAAAAGGAGGAAATGCATATGTCTATAAGAGGAATGCGTTCAAGTAAGGTACTTTCAATTTATGAGAACTGGACCTTACAATGCTCTACCATTTAGTTCGACTGTATATACTTTTACAGATAACTCTAGAGTTGCTGAAGAAGAAATAGATGCTGGAAATTATTCTGCTGTTCAACCATTCTTTTCTCCAAAAAGGAATAACAGGTGAAGCTTATTTACCTAGAAGGTACGACACATTGAATAAGTTTGTTAAAATTAAATGGTACTATGAATACTTTAAAAATATGGTCCTATGGGAACATGGGCATTAGCTGCTGTTCAATCAGGATTTAACTTAGGGTATGTTAATATGAGAACTAACGACTCTACTATATCCAAATGCATATGTTGCGTTAGTACTTGACCCAGTATATAATAAAAAGCAAAATAGTGATGAAGATGATTTATCTAGTCCTAAAAAGCAAAAATTGTACTGGTACAAAAACACAGACCTATCTGAACCTACTAAACAAGGATATTACTTTGGATATAGCAAGGATGAAATAACTGAACAGCTTAAACCTATAGCTGTTAACGATGGAGATGTAAAGAAGTAGAAGTTCCAATGTACGAATTCGGATTTGACTCTTGTCATATATCTGGTCTTACATTAGACGGAAGCTTTGAGGAGAATTAGATAAAGAGGCAGATGGACAAAAGATATCTTTATATGGAGGAAAGAACGTATCTGGTGTTAAAAAACCTATGGTAACTTCTTCTGAAATAGAAACTTATTTATCTACTCACCCAGATGAAACTAGAAAGAAAGCATATAGAGAAGTTTTAAATAACTTATCTGACATCAAATCTATTCAATATCCATTATTTGGACTTTGTTATAGAGGAGCTGGAACATATGGAAATAAATTCTATGCTAATATAACTGCTAAAACAGACAGATTAGATAATAGATATCCATATTATAACTGTATAATAAGAGAAAATGATGCTACTGAAGAACACCAATTTGATTTCACACCATTCTATTATGCATTGGTAAATCATTCAACTACAACTTCAGAGACAGAGCTATCAACAGCTGTAAAGTATCTTTCCTCATTAACAAATGAGTTCAAACATTTGAATCATATATCATATCTAGAAAAGTTTCTAATGAATTAGAAGGAGTAGTTTCTAAATCAATGGAAATCTTAAAGAAAAAGTTAAAGACTATGGCAGCTGTAGATGGAAATTTACTTGCCGATGTTGAAGGACCTGCGGCAGGTAGAACTTTCTAAAGCTAACTTTGATTTATTCTTTAAAGGATACGATGATATAGCAAATAAATTTAAGAAACCAGTTGTATCTAACCCTAAAGTAGACGAAACTCCATTATCTAACTGGAACATTACTAGACTTATGAAAAGACTAGAAATACTTCTACTGGAGAATGGGTAGTTACTTCTAGACCTACACCTGCACTTAAAGTATTATCTTGTCCTGAAAAACTTCAATTCTTCGGAGGAGGCTTTGGACAACTTCAAGAAGTACTTGATGATGGTGATTTCGATATGGACGAATTAATAAACTACAAAGTAGGAACTACTGGAGAAGTTATTAAAAACTACAAAGTATGGGACGAAATGTTAAAAGACGTATTTACAGGTAAAATAGATACTGCTATATATGATACTGCCTTGATAAAAGACTGTATAGTATTTGGAGATGACTATTCTAATGAATTACAAAATATAATAGCAGATTTAGTAAGATACGACGAAACTACTATCCATAAAGATAAGACTAGACCTGACTGGACTTTCATAAGAACACCACAAAACAGAATTAGAACAGCTTCTGAAGCTTTTAAACGAATGGGCTGCTTTCTTTGATGATTCTGTTAAAAACTACAATATGCACCCATGTATCGGTTCTTGGATGTTTTAACGACCAAACTACTGGAGGACAAACAAGATTTAACGCATGGTATGAATACTTAGGAAAAGGTGGTTCTTTATATGCATACTTATCAACTCATACACCAAAGAGCTTTTGCTTCTGAAGACTACAGCTTAATATTATCAGGTGCAACTGGAACAGGATTCTGTATACCAGAAGATGATGATATTAAAACTAAGCTAGTAGAGCAATGTATAATGTACTATACATTAAGAAGTACTGGATATTATGCTTTAGGAGAAGATTTAGGATATCTTCCCTAAGTTTGATTCTAATATGAAGAACGTTGGAAGCTGTATTCACTTTTAATAGAATGTCTAATATAGTATATAACTACGCTAGAGACCATAGAATAGTTAATACTACAAAGATACTTTAGATAAGATGAAGAAAGCTGTGGATAAACTTATATCTATACCTGCTAGACACTTTGAAGGAAAAAGTTATAGTTACTGTAGAAGTAAGTAAACACGAAAACAAGTTAGCAAGAAAGTAGTATTATTCACAGTATCTGTTACTGGACATGAATATTCTAGACATAATAGAGTAAACATGGTTATGAATAAATCTACTGGAACATTAGTATCATAAGGAGGATGATGAATAATGGCTACAGCTGCAAACCCACAATCAGGGGTTTTAGCACAAGAAGTTATAAGTAATGACAGCTTGTACGTGCAACACTGGCTAAAACCAAGTGCAAATGGAAGAAAAATCATTGATATCTTGTAGAATTCATGGATCACTCAAAAGATAACATGATTGGACTTACACAAGTAGATAAATCAATGTTCTTACTTCTTCCCTACATACTATCCAGAAATATATACAGATGTAAAAATGGTGCTATGCTTTCTAAGTCATTTAAAAGGATATTGGAACTATATCTGTCAAACTGCTACATCAGTAGACTGGTATACAAGATATATCTTTCAACATTCAAAATGCTACTTATAAAACTCAATTCTTTAGTACACACTCTATTCACTACAATAGAAACTCCTACTAATGAAATTAGTTTAAGAGTACCTGCGGAACTTTCTGGATACTTTATGACAAAACAAACTAGACACTGGATGAATGCTATATCTGACGAACAAACAAGAGTAGCTAACATATAATGGACTAGAAGAAGACTTCAACAACTGGTCTCACAGTGCTGGTATGTTATATATAAAACCAAACAAAACTCTTACTAAATGTGACTATGTTGCATTATGGTTCTTAATGGTGCCAAAAATCAGCACAATTATCGAACTTCAACGCGGATGCTACATCTCCATAAATAGTTGAGTTACAATTCCAATTCCACGTTTCTGTTATAGACGATAGAAACATCAGAGTAAAAAGAATTAGGAGAAGAATATCTAGCTAAATATAAAGCTTTCATCTGTGAAGATACTGCTTTATTTGGATTATCTGCTAACACTGTATTAAACTCTGTATTGGACTTAAGAAAAAGTAAATATCTTAGGAAACTTAACAATGTTTAATAGGACTACCCCTCATAGTGAGGGTATCCCATTTAATTACGCCTTTTATCCGTACAAACATGATGTATTTTATGAAACAGATAATTATATATATTACACTGTTTCAAATATTATAAAGGAGGTATTTGAATGAAGAAATTCAAGGAACAAGTCCATCTTATGATGGAACATATTTTTCTGGAGTAATTGAAAAAGGAGGTGTTGTAGATTTAGAAAAAATAACAGATATAGTTTGTAAGAACTATCCACATTCTATGAGATATATATCGCTAGACCCTTGTGAGACTACATATATAACATTAATAGAATGTGTAAATGAAGAACATGATGAAATTCTATTAGCACGTAATAGTTTGGCTATGTTAAATGAATTGCGTGCTGAAGGAAATTTTAATCTTTTGGGTGATAAGTATGTTAAAGAATGTTTATATAGAGAGCTAGCTAGTTATATATTCGTATATACTTATATGAAACTATTAAGCAAAGCTCCGATTGAAACAGAAAGACCGATAAGCATGCTTACAAACATATTACAAATACAAAGGAAGATATCAACGCTTTCATTTACTGTATGGATAGAGAAGCAAGAGAACTAGAGATGGCTTGGTTTATTTATAAAGAAGCTGTCAATAGTGTATATGGATTAGCTCCTCATGTTATATATGAAGGAGTGTATTTGTATGATGTTTATATGAGTATTTTTAAAATTGAGATTCCCTGAAATCATAAGAGAAAGCTCAAAAATCTGTTGGAAAAATTTTTAAAAAGAAATTAGAACTATGTTAAAATTGAAAGGGGATTTATATGAGTAAGAAAATAAAATCTAAAAATCTAATGGAAAGAGTAGAAATGTTATAGATATGAATAGAGACAGTACCATTCAATGAATTAAGCTATTATGTTGATAACATGATATATACTGACACTACTATCAGAACCATATGTGATTATATGGATATGGTAGGAATAAACTATGATAAAAAGATATCTGATTCATCTAATTTAAATTCAGAAACTATCGTACATACAGTATGTGCATTTTTAACATATACAGCAGCTGATATAGATGATACATTAAAAGATTTATCTGAAGATGACAGAAGAATTGCATATGAGATAATCGAAGATGCATCTGACGCCATTAATGAAATAGCTAGTTTGGATGAGAATATTGAAACATATTATGAAGAACTTAGCAGTTCTAAAGATTTAAGATTCAGTGCAGGAGCATTTCAAAAGTGTAGTTACTGCTTTCAGAAAAATTAGATGCTTTGATAAAGTTTAGTGGAGTAAACCTAATATTACCAAAGATATACTTAGAAATGTTTGAAGTTCTTGGTATGATGTTATATGCTGCTACAGATAATGCTTATACACTAAAAAGATATCTTGATAAAAAGATAGCAAACATGATGAGCGTATAAAGAATAAAATAAAAAGAAAAGTTTGACATAGATGTAGATACTCCAATAGAATTCACATTAGAGATATTCTTAAACAAGCTGATTTAATATATTATAATATATTAAAGGATAATGGAGAATGTGCTCTGATAAAATAGACAGACTTGAAAATAAATCTAAACTAGTTGAAGTATTATTAGCATTAGTAAACATTATGCTAATATTATAAATAGTGCACTTAATACAGCAGTACATGCTAAGATATTAGATAGTGATAAGGCTGATTTATTAATTGAGAATGTAGTGAAACTGGAATGCATGAATTGTTTAAAACAGCAGCTCCAGAAGTCTTAGACTTAAAGTTACGTAAAGTATTATGGTTTACAGATGTAACTGAAGAAGACTCTGAAAGCGGATTACTATGTAGTACTATGCTAGATGTAGATGGAGATTGGTTGAATATCGATAATGAATTTTTATAATAGATTATCAGCTATTGGAGACTTATTAAAGAGTATAGCATTACTTGATGATAAAACAGTAGCTGGAATTGAATATTGTAATACGTTTATAGATTTTATGGGGATTTTAAAAACAGAAGAGCCTGAAATGGCTAATTAAGAGGAGGTAAAAAGATATGAATGGTAAAATGGAATTAGAATTAGGTGATATAAAAGTTTCGTTAGAGTTTAGCTCTAACGAAATGCTTCTTTTAAGTATGATATTAAATGAATTACAAGCATCAGAAGAGGAGGATGAAAAAAATAATGAAAGCAAGTATAAAATTATAATAATCTAAAAACAAATATGGATATCACACCTGAAAAACGTAGAGGATTTTATTAGCTACGTTAAACTTATGAAAAACAAAAATAAAACTTATGTTAAAAAGTGTTATAAATGACCCAAATCCTATAATGTGCTACTCTGGAGAGCAAAGAGTAATACTTTGTACGGACATTCCTTATAACGTAACTACATATAATTTAGAAGAATTTCAAAATGAAAATGAAGGTTCTATTATAATGGAATATGAATTAGAAGGAAAGAGATTTATAAACTGTACTCCACATGATATCGTATTTCATTATTTAAAAAAAGAGATGAAGTTATCGTAATGAAACCATCTTCTACACTTGTAAGAGTATATACTGAATTTGAGAGAGGAACTAATGATATGCACATTTATAATAAAACAGAAATCAGTATCTATAGACATACCAGCACCAGAAGAAGGTATCGTTTATATAGTTTCTCAAGTAGTATTTAATCTATTACCAGAAAGAACAGATTTAGTATTCCCTAACTCATTACACGCTGTTAGAGATGCAGATAATAGAGTTATAGGAGTACATGCGTTCGTAGAAAGATAGGAGGTATTATGAGAACAGAGTATAGAGATGGGAAATTGGTTTTAATTAAACAGACAGAACCAGACCTTGATACGAAACTTCTAATAAAATCATACATAAGCGAAATTGATAAGTATGGTACTTTATTATGCAAAGAACTTAAAGATGCTCATATAAAAGTTTGGGATGATATTACAGAAGATGCTCAAATGAATGCAGTTAAATCAGAAGCAGTGGATATATTATCATCTAAATATAGCTATTACCTAAAAAGTATTAGGGAACCAAAAGATGCTGCTACTGAAAGTTTAAAAAAATACTTTTATAATGGAGTACCTCCTGAAGGAGTATCTTATTTTAGCATATATTATAGCATATTAAGAGAGTTCTCTTTAAGAATACTTGGTATATTACGCGAACACGAAATAGACACTACGAATATAGTTCCAGACCATATTGTAGGTTTATTACAAAGTATATATCATGATGGAAGAGGTGGAACTATTACTATAAAAGGAAATAGAGAGCTTTATAGTAGACTATTAACTATATTTAGATTAGTAGTAATACCAGAATATACACACAATATTAATAAATATGTAATTTATATAAAAAGGGAGAAGATGATAATGGAAAATTGCCTTAAAAATACCAGGATTTAAAAAAAGATAGAGATATGTGGATGGTGAATTATAATTTATATTTCGCATCATACGCATTAGAAAACAAATTTGAATATGACGAATTAGAAAGGATACATGATGAATTACTTGCTATAGCTGATGAAAGAGTTCCTGATGATATAGACTATGACGAATTTAAGAACAGCTGTTTTAAAAATAATAGAAGATAGAGCTGTATCATTTAGAGAAAAATGCATCACTTCTTTAGAAATGGTTATTATATCTGAATCATTAATAGAAGAAAATAACAGTCGTGAAACAGCTGAATATATTGAGGAAGAGAAGAAAGAGCTCACTCAAGAAGACTTTAGCGACCCTGAAGATTACGAAGCTATGACTGGGAAGAGATGGAATTCAGAAGAGTAAGACGTAAAAAAATGCATTCCGGGTATTGAGAGTACCCGGTTTACATTTAATTACGACTTCACCATTCATTTGAAAGGAGGTGAAAGCCATGAGCGTTAACGAAGTGTATAACATACTTCTATCGAGATATAACAGTTTGATGCTTAATAGAGCGTCCGTTATATTTCAGAGAGCGTCAGACCAAAAGTTTTTAGGCACTGATATATCTCTAAAGCATTTTTGGATAATCCAGAATTGTACAACATCGTTGATCATGAAAGTATCAATGAAATTGTTACAGGTTTATTCAAAAATAAATACACTATAATACATGATGCTACTAACGCAGTAGTATCTGTAGGATAGTTCAAAATGACCCTCTAAATGGAGGTTATGTATCAATCAGACGGGAGGTGATACTTGTAGTAGTAGAGTTTATATAAACATGTGTAGACAAAAATCAATACACAATATGTGCAGACATAAAATCAATGCACTTCTTATATGTAACTAAACACATCTGATTGATATACATATATTTTTGTTTAGTTTTACAGAATACTTGATATAAATCTTTAGCTGGTTTTGTTTATATCATTACATTCCAATGTTTCTATAAATGCATGAGTATTAACAGCATCTACGTATTTAGCTGTTTCATATGTACATATAGGGAAAAGGAACCACTTGACATAATGCAGCATCCCAAATGTTTTCTTCATTTAGTGCATAATTAACTAAAGCCATATTAACAGTATCTGGGTCTATAATATGTTTATCTGGATTAAAGTTCCATATATATGAATTAAAAATCTAATATAACATTATATAAGTTAGTTCCAGCATATCTTCCATTAACTACATTCATATCTACAGATACTACCATTTTTATGCCCTACGCTACTAATGTAATGTATATTTGTAACTGTAACACAAGTCATGGCATCTAAGAATACATATGAAGTATCTTTACCATTATTAACTATATGGATATATGGCATCTTTAAATAATAATTTCTAAACATCTTTATAAATATATCTTCGTTGCAATATATTCTATTATAAATATCGCTAATGATATCGTGATATATACTTTTAGGAACCATTATTTGAGTTACTATATCTGGATTAAAATGTATCTAATAAGCTGATTAAATCTCCGCTAGTAATCGTATTAATATATTGAACACTTATTGCATTTGTAGCTATATGCACTAAATCACTACTTTTTACGCATCTTAGCTATAGCTCCGCATATTTTTTAGTATCATTTATTCTATTTTTCAGAGTAATCTAACTTTATACTTAGATTATTATTACTTAAATAAGTTCTATGATAGTTTTTATTTTCTATACTATCTAGAAGTTCATCTCCATATACTATAACTACATTAGCACTATCTCTATTAAGCCATATATATTATTAAACGCATTGATATTAATGTTATTAATAAATCCAACTACTATAACTTTATACTGTGTTTTTATTTTTCGTAACTATATCTGGAATCTTTTCTAAGTTACTGAACACGTGTGCATTGATAACATTGATATGCATTGGAAATATTAACGGTAATTGCTGAGTTCCATACATAAAATCTTCTGGTTTTAATAAGATATCTTCATCTCTATCTGTAACGAATAGTATATCGTCTACGTTTATTTTTACCATATAATAACGCTTCGTGTCCAAATAACCACTTAGCGTCTCTGCGAATATAGTACTTCTTTTAATGTTTATATCTGCACTCATTGATATTAAAGACCTGTTCAGATATATTTTGTCATTTTCCATAGATCATTATAATCACTCCCTTTATAATTTATTTACATCAACGCTTGTCACTTAGTAGAAACAAAGACCTGTCTAAATATAACAATACAAGGAGGTAATGAAATGGCACATAGTGATATAATTGGTAGTATGCACCAAAAATGGTTTCCTTAGAAGTCTGTCATTTAGTAGAAGATGCTGCTAGAATTACAAAATCAAACTTTCAAAGTACATGGGTTCCATCAGTAATGGAGGAATTGATAATAGTAGTTTGGAAGTAAAGAATACTAAGATAGACGCTAAAAATAAATATAAATAGTGCTACAGTAACACCGACACAATTACAAGAAAAGGGATATATTGAAGCATATAATGTAAACACTGCATGCATACAGACTAGATGGATATATTCCTAATCATAAAACAGCTAAAATACATGCTGCACGTGGAACATGGAGTACAGGTAATGTAAACCTATCTGGTCCTACTACCGCTGCCGGATGTGGTCCTCATACTCATGATACTACTGGAACTCACTAAGCTACATCTTGTGAATTCAGTGATATGAATTTAGAGGGTATAGAATATTGGAATAGTACAGAAGTAGACTATCAAAATATTAATAATAGATAATAAAGAAAAGGTCATAAAATGTATGGTTCGTTTGTAAAATGGAGATGAACCAGGAACTTTTATTATAATAGCAATAGACCACGTAGTTCCTAGATTTAATGACACTGCTGTAGGAGCAGATGAAGATAGAGCTGATACATCTCTAGATGGAGATAAGTTAGTTAAGAATAGTGAAATGCCTTAAGGAGGAGGTAAATTATGGGATTAAATAATAAATACCTTGGTGTTAGACCTTATATTGAAGCACCGTTACTTATATCTGAAGAAGCAAGTAATTTACAAGTTCCTAAGAATATGAAAGATTATATGCTTGCTCAGCTACAGAAAAGTAAGTTATCTAAATGGAGCTTTTTACAGATTCGATATAGGAACTGAAAAATGCTTCATATGGTAATATATTAAATGATTTCGTATCTTGGAAATATGCACACCCAGAATTCTTTACAAATATAAAGATGGGTAGACACCAAGCTGCAATTATGGAATATAAACCAAAGTTGATTGCTCAAAGCTTATACGGAGACCCTGCTTTTATTTTACACGATAATGATATTTAATGATATCTATCATGATGCTGAACTTAGTAAAAGACAGATTACAAGAACAAGGTATCATAGTATTAAACGAAGTAGGTATAAATGCACTTAAAGATATAATGGTATTTAAGCGTAAATATGAATACAATGAAGAAGAGCCTTTTTGCTCCATCTGATTTTTAATATGAAAGAAGGTGATACGTGTGGTAAGATTGATAGATAATGATATATTTCTATTTATATTATTATTAGTGAATATCGTAATTATAGCTATATACGATAAAGTCACAGTATCAAATATGTTTAAAAGCAGTTGTAGCTGCTATGTCTATTAGAATAATATGTAGCTATGTTCCAAATCCTATATTAGCAATGAAGATTATAGTAGCTATTTTAAGTATAGTTACATTGATATTTAGGGGAATGGTGTTGCTTGCAGCATTTATAGAGCTTTATTCAGAATATGCAAAAAACATCATATATTTGGAATTATACTTATAGTTATAATATTTGCTGTATTGGGATTTATGGAATCAATGCGTCATTATGACGTATAAAGGAGGATTTAAATAATGAAGAAAAATTAATATAAATCCAGATGAGTTAGACCACGTAATCAGAGAGTTTATGTTTAAGGATATGCCAGGAGATATGGCATTATTCTTTCTAACTCAGGATTTAGATTACAACGATCTTTTAAATATAGTATCATAAATAATAATGATTTCTATAAGAAAAACATTCAGTTATATACTTTCATTTATTTTAGATAGAGCTAATACTGGTAGATTTAATGAAATCATTTGGGATTTTACTAGTAAAATATACTGGACTACTTACAGAAAAGATAATGTCTACCCAGTTGAAGATTACTTGACTTCTGTATTATTTGCATAATATGTTTAATTATTTTGTAAAAGAATAATATGGAGAACCTTGTGCTGTTGTCTTTAGATGCTCTATTTATAAATAAAACGTCGATAGCAGAGCTATAGTAGAGTTAATCATAGATAATAAAAGAATTGCATACTAGACCTATTATAACGCATTTAATGAGGTCTGACTTATTAACAGCAACAGATATACTTGTTCTTATACTATTGGAATATTATAATAGTAAAGACCCAGATACTCTTTATAAATTTGATGGACGAATATGCTCTAACTAAAGACTATTACTTAGATTTACTAGACGCGTTAAAAGAAAAACTATACTGTATTAGTAGATGATACTTCTGATAGTAAGAGAAGTGTATATATAAATCCTAGATATAAAACTAAATATACTAATGCTCTTGATTTAGTTCGTGTAGCAGTTGCATCTACTATAAATAATGACGCTGATATGGAGATACTTATGTTTTTAGACCAAGCTATAAATATACATCAAGTTAATCACGATGTTAAAAGAGCACATCTATATACATATATAAAGAATTGGCTTATGTCTGAAAATAGAAAAAGAAGAAAGACTTGCATCATTATTATGGTATGGATTTGAAGACTGCTCTTTAGATATAGAAGAAAGAGACTTTTAGAATAATAGCACAAGATATATTAGTAAATCAATATTTAAGAGAAGATAGATTTCTATCTCCATATGAATTATTCATTAGAGTATATAATTTAAATAGATCTCGATTTCTTACAGAGAGATATGAAGTATACTATCAGAGAAGAACTTATACGTAAATTAAATGTACATGGATATCCAGTAGTACTTGGTCTTAGAGATGACGTTAAATGGCTCATAAATTTTTTAACAAAAGATATGATGTAAATTTTTATCAAACAGATAACTATATATTTTTACATAGTTTATCAAAAAGTATACTTGGTAAATAAATCTAGATTAAAACATTTAAAAGGAGGACATGACATGTCAAAGAAAGAATTCAAGAGACCATCTTTAGCTATTAAAGAAGTAAAAGATGAAAAAGTCGCAGTAGCTAATGTGACTGAAACAGCAAAGCCAGCAGTTGAAGAAACTGCGAAAAAGCAATTTGTATCATATGACGAAATGGTTAATGATACTAGAGGACACAATTTCAAGAAAGATAGTGCCTCTAAAAACAAGATGTAGGGTATCTTGCAAACACAACTGTAGACGATAATATCGTTACGTTGAGGTTGAAGATTTAACTTACGTATCATTTGCAATTAATCCTAAGGATTTAGAAAGATTCTTATTAGGAAAATGTGATGATAAAGTAGTTAAATCTATTAGAGACATCAATAGTTCTAATAAAGGATTACCTTATTTATATGCAGCACTTGATAAAAATGTGGCTATTAATACAGCTGTAAAAACAAACTTGCTTGAAGTTTTAGATAGAAGACTTAAGCAAACATTAGAAATGTCGATGGAGTTGTTAGCGCCCATTAAGAGCCTCTATTAACTACTGAATATAGAGATAACATCGGATAATGGAAGTCGATATGGATTTGTATTCAACATATCAGACGCTGTGGCGATGTATGTCGCTTCTATGGTATTTTCACTGTGGGATGGTGAACAAGTAAGACTTAATAATAGGATTGCAAGTCAATCTCAGAATTTCCCAAATGATGTATTATTTGAAAATGGAAAGATACTTGCAGCATTTAGTTTTACAAAATAAAATAGGTTCTACATTAGTAATTAAAACTGCATTAGAAAAATATTGTAGGACTTAATATATCTATGAGTCTAGCTAAGTTTAAATCTAAAGTTGATGAATACCTAAGAAATAATGTGGATACATCAGCTCATATGAATATGTAAACTTAGCAAATTATTAAGAACAGAAAGTATAGCTGGACTTAGCGTAGCTGAAAACTGAGCAAGCTAAAGCTAATCAAAAGCTTATAAGTGAACTTTCTGGAAATGCAGGAACCACTGGAGGATTAAACGTTTCTTTTTAGTTCCACTTGTTATTTTTGGATAATGCGTTTGCAACAGACAGACATATTTCCATAATAGCACATTAAACGAACTTAAAACCAATTCCAGGTAGAGAAGGGGCAAAGAAGGAATTAGTTGCTAGAAGATTAGGACCTCTTTTAACTGAAGACACTATGAGTTCTCGCAGTAGGAGATAATATAGCTATCCTTACAGACGTTGCAAAATTAGTAATGACTGTAGAATTAGGAGGAGTTAAAAACCTAAGACTATCTGTATCTACAACTGATAGTTACTATAGTATATAATTTTACAGTATAGTAATTATCCCACTATATATTTTGTATTAGTGGGATTTTATTTTTAATCAAAATAAGGAGGAAATGATATGCAAACCACAAATGATAAAAGTGAACGAATTGTGTCCAGAGATAGATAGTGATGAAGATGACTCTGCATCTGGAACTATAAGAGTAAAGCGTATCTATGATTATATTAATGATTATATGCAAAACGTAAACTATAATATATCCAAATACATTTGCACCTACTATTGGGTTATATCTATCTTTTCTTTTTAATAGACTCAAATCATTCTTAGATTCAGTAGAAGACTTAGAACAAGAAAAAGGTCATAATATCATATTTTCAAAATATATTATTTGACGTTGATTTGAGCGTGATAAAATGAGAGAAGATATGAAAACACCCTGTGGTAGAAAAAGATTATTAATTCAACTAATTTTTATATCTACACTTAGAAGCGTAGTATATAAAATGCTCCATAGTAGACCCAGCGACTATAGATTGCAAAAAGATATATATAGATTTAAATAGTTGTTTATCAATTATATTCAGAGGAGAAGAATATAACACAGAAGAATGTAGACAAGAACTGCAAAAGTATATTAGAAAACTTTTATGAATACTATGGTATTAAAATAGAATGACAGCTTATCTTTCTATTCACACCTGAGTCAAGCTCATATAGACATCTTCCCAGATTGTGTAAAAGAAAGATATAGTAGAGTAGATATAACTCAAAAGTAATTTTGATGAAACACTTTATAGTTGCCATAGAGGAATATAGTAGAAAGAATAATAGTATTAAAGTAGTAAATACAAATAAAGTGCACCTGCTTTAGTAGTATATCAAAATGAATGTAAGAGTAAAAAGAGATTCTAATCCTATCTAAAGATTTAGTATCCAATGTATTCCACTAAAGTTATGTTCAATATATACTGAAAATATATTTGTAGATATAGAAATCCCTAATAGAGACCTCCCAGAATATATAGATATAGCTGAACCCTGATGTTCTACTACCTACCGCATTATCGCTATGGGTAGTCCTAGAGAAGAATTCAAGGGACTTTCTGGATATGGTCCATATAAAACTAGTAAGCATGTTAATAAATATAAGCTTTGAGATAAAGCTTAATTTAGAACATCCTCTTGAGACACATTGACAAATTTTCTGTACTGTTTGATATAATTAAATTATTAGAAATCAACATAGAAGAAATAGCAATAGTATAAAAGGAGGAATTATGATAGGATTTTCTGGAAAAAGAAATGGCCTTTACTCAATGTGACATAAAGACGCTATTGATTCAGAATAAGCAATGATGTCAAATCTGGAAACTTTGTTTATAGAGATATAAATGGAAATAAAATATATGAAGTTAGCTAGATAATAATGTTATCTATGGAAATATAAGAGTGTTTAAAGATAACGGAGACCTTAGCTCTTTATATAATACTAAATATAATGGGTTTACATGACGCAGCCATTTTGATAATAAAAAGATGGCTGAATTTAATTTAACATCTAAAATATATGTAAATAATAACGTATCTGAATATTCGTTACCGGGGTAGGGAGAATACATACATATTAATCCTACTAATGGGATACATCCTGCGGAATTATATCCAGGTACAATATGAGAACTTGTGTCTCACAGATTTTATACTTTACTGCAGATAAATCTATGCATAACTTGACAGAGGTACCGACTGTAGTTATGACTGCATTAAATACAACTAGTACTAATCTAGTTACTGACCCAATTAAATTATTTATAAAGACTAATGGAGACATTGAAGCTCAATATGTCGATTTATATAGAGTCTTAGTATATGGAGTTTCTACAATGATAAAGGTAGAATACCTATAAAAGAGTAGTAGTTCCTCTAGATACTAATGGAGAAGCTATTATAAATGATATTAGAGTATTATTTCCCACTCTTATATCATCAGGAGTTAGATATGATATAGAAAGCTTATGTTATAACACCATACGGTAAATCAGAAGTAGCTACTACAGGAATGAGTTTTACTAATCAACTCTAGAAAACTATAATCCTAATAGTGCAGAATACTTTTGAGATGTTTAACTGGTCTAAAAGTACCTAATCCTTTACGCAGAAAAAAGAAAACGTAGTACACGAACGTGCTAAAGTTAGATTTAAGAATAAAGAAAAGGTTTACTTATGGAGACGTAAAGAAGACCACGTAGGAATAGGACCTTATCTTTATAGTAAAAACTTTACAGAATATCATAATGAGAAAAGAGCTAGAGAAGGAGCTTATGTTTTAAAGACGAATGAATATGACGACCCTTACTGTGCAAGTTAAATGGAGATGATATAATATACAATCCAGACGCTATTCATCCTATGATAAAAAGGACTTATGATGAAGGTAAGCTTTAATAATAAGATAGAACTATATGATGAGAATGGAAATCTTTATAATGAGATATTATTAGATGCTGAAAAGAATATAGCTAAAGGTAGATTTTCTAACTTCACTCCAGCAGATTGGGATAAACCAGAAGATAAACTATATATAAATATAAGACTGGTTTGACAGGAACTACTGTTGATAGAAGTTCTGTTATATCTACAACACCTCACACTGAATTTGAAGATGGAAGTTTCTTTGTAATACCTCCGTCTGTATTTGACGCACCAGCTGGAGGAATAGCTAATCCTACGCCTGTAGAGTCTGTTGATAATATGTACGATAATTACCATAGAAGAAATATATATGGAATTCCTGATAAGAATATAGAAATTGCATAGTATGGGGACATAAGACATCAGACCCTAAAGAATTATATTATACTACTAAAGTTATATCTAATAAAGACCCCTAAGTATTTTTATCCTAATAGATACTTTGATTTATATAATACTATAGTAGAAACTTATAAGAATGATATACATATAATAAAAAAAGATATAAAAAGAAATGTCTGAATTAAATTCAACATTGGATATGATGCTTATGTTTAAAGCTATAGATGTAGTTATAGATGCTGATAAAGGATACGTAGCTGAGGGATTATACCCAGGTATTAAATGGCATTATGGAGTTAATACGAAGTTTGGACCTTTAGATGAAATGGACACTATAACAGTATTTCCTAGATTCTATACAGATAATGTAAGAATAGTACACGATGATGATAGTCATATCTTGGCTAATAGAAATACTATTAAAAGAGAAAGCGACCTTATCAAACCGCTTAGAAGTAACTTTAATCCCAAGCACGTTACAAGAGAGATATCATTCAGAAGAATGCCAGCTCCAATTACAGAAGAGAAAAAGGAGATGGAATATTTAATATAGCAGTTGCTTATAATACTGTTAAAAGTGGAACTGTAAACACTAATACAAAGCCTCTATAGAATTACCGATTAAAATAGATAGTAATTTTTATAGATTATTCTATGAAAGTAATTAGAGTAGGAGCTGTATTAGAGCATATTCATAATAATATAAATATATTATATGATGAACAGTATAAGAATATAGAGGAATTAAACCTGTACTTAGACAGAAGCTAGCAATAGCTTCAAAACATCATAGAATATATTCCATTTATATACATCAGTGTTCATTATACAGCTGAAGGACGTAAAAGTTAGAACTACTCCTAGAAAGATAAGTACTTCTCCTTATACTGTTTTTATTAGAACGTTTAGAATGGGAAGTTCTTACCACATATAATGGAACTATAGTAATATATCCTATGTGGGAAGATAAAAGATACAGAATATAAAGGAAATCCTTATAATATGGAAGATGCTATAACTCTTACTATAGATTGGGGGATATGATGAAGAAAAATAACAGAGTTAAATATATGAGAAACATTAATCTATTTAACTTGTGGAATACTATGCACAATACTGTAAATACTTCTCTTAGGATTCCAGAGTATACGAAAATAGGAGAACTAAAAGCTTTATCATCTAATAGCATTCTTAAATGAATATATCCCAGATGATACAGATGTATCAGACCAAGGAATACTTAATGATATATTTAATATGACTGGATTTGACCCATCTAATCATCTTGATGATAATGTAAGTGCTACCTATGATGTAAATAAAACGTATGATGGATTTACAGGACTTCCTAGAGATAATTTCTTTATGCGTAGAAATTATATGTTCTTATCTGATGATGAACGTTATATCTGTAACTATAAGTATAATATGGATAATAACTTTAATATAAACGTTGATAAAGTATTTGCTAGAAAGCAAAGAGTTTACTATATATACTAGTACCTACTAAATCATACATCGCTAGATTCCATTGGGATAAAGGTATTCCTGTAGATAAAAATGCTAGTCGTATAGAAGACCAAGTGAGTATTATAAAAGGACTTCAAATAGATGAAAAGAGTTATATCAGACCCAGTTATTACTTCTTTAATAACTAAGATAGCTAAGAAACTTAAAAAGGAATAATCATCCTGATTATGAATACTTTACATCTAAATACGCATATTATAAGTTCTTAGGAGCTGATATAAGTGCTGCTATAAATAAAACTATACCTAAGTCTGCAATTATATCTTCAGAAGCTAATAATGAGAATGCTTTCATATTCTCTGATAATATGGTATTCTATCACGTTATGAATAATAATAACGTATATGCAGAAGATTCTAAAAGAAACTTGGTATAATATTTCTAAATATTTAAACGTATATAGAAATAAACAGCGTACAGTTGACAGTAGAATTATATACAATCCTGAATATCAAATAAAGGATTTAGACCGAGAGTTCTTTGATTTAAGTCATAATGTGGATTTAAACATATTATTCCTGGAACTAATAGAAGCTTTGAATTATACTTAGCTATAGAAACTCCAGAGAAATCAGAATATATGAACCCATATAGAGATGAAGATATTATAAGAATCAAATGGGATAAAGACGATGATGATAATATAGTATCTATAAACTTAAAGAGACTTATGGTTTTACTATTACGAAACTAATAGAATAAGACCTAATCAAAAAGTTCTCTGAAGTGTATCCTGAGGGAATTCCTATAGATTTCCATTTGAGACTTAAGAATTTATATTGAAACATCCTGAAAAGATTACTAACATGATTAAAGATAGTACTTATCTTAAACGTGTAAAGACTTTACCAGAGTTTATGATAAGCTATTTCGATACTACTTTTAGTAAAGGAAACGAATTATACTCAGATAACACAGCAGACAACTGCTTGATATCATCTAAGTTATGGACTACATTCAGATATATTACTTCTAAAGATATGAAGTTAAAAGCTGATAAAGAAGTGCCTTTCTCATATATAACTTCTAAGACAGATTTATCTAGAGCCTTTTTAGATTTACCTATACAAATAAATCCAGATGAATACTTAAAAGAAAAACTCTTCTCCAATAGTATTTAAAAATGGAATATGTATTTGTGGAGTTAAAAAAATTAGTACTAGATATATCAAATACATCTTGGACGTTTACAGAAACAGCTCCGCCTAATCCGTCTGATAAAAATCTATATAAATGCATTTAAAACTTTTAGTAAATGATAATATCCCAGAATTGAAAAGAACTTAACAGACTTCATGCATTGAGATATATGTTCGATACTAAAAGATAATACATTCTTCCCAGACCATATGACATATGTATGGGACCCATCTAGAAGTTTACTTGGAAGCTTGTCTTCTTTCTTTAGACCGTTAGATGCGTGGAGTGTAGATTATGATATAGATAAATTAGTGGCTATTGTAAGATATCCTAATAATGCAATAGAAATAAAGGAAAATAAAGATACAGTTATAGTTAATGTTAAATACGAAATACCAAGTCAAATACATCTCCCAGATATGAGGGCCTATGGTTTACATTATAGAGCCTACAGACTATGACAAAATAATCCCTATGGTGAGATAACGTAGATAACTTACGTAATAATTCTTTATTGAGCTTTACGGATATAGATGGAAAAAGCAAAGCTATCTGATATAGTAGTAGCATTACCTGAAGCTGTTATGTATGAATGGTATATGTGGACAGGAGTATTATCACAAACATCGGCAAAAGATGGATATTATACTAGAAATAACTTAGACTGGTTCAATACAGATAAAAATATATATGGAAGTAATATCGTAGAATTTATTACAGAAAAGATACGTGAACTGCGTTCTGCTCACGGATTGAGTACTACTGATAAATTCCCTAAGACTGTAGAAGAATTTAATAAGGCTAAATGGAATATATACTTTATTTCAGACCCGATTAAAGACCCTCCTATAGTTAATACCTTAGACGAATCTTCTATATATGCGACTAAAGAACGTATATTCACAAGATGGATACATATGAAAGATAATTTTAAACATATGAAAGAATTCGCAAATTATACAGCACTTGGTATAACAGGAAAAGAATTCTTACATACTAATAAACTGTTAAAAATACCTACAGTTCAATTAGATAATAAAAATCCGTCAAATGGATATCCAGCTAAAGTACCAATGATGCAATTATTCTTTGATATAGATGGAACTATGCGTGTCGGTACATCGTCATCACCAGTGATGATAATAGAACTTGTAATAGAATAAAAAGTATTGGGAGAGCAATCTCCCTCTATTTTTATTTGAAATTACATAAAAACAATAGTTCTGTTAAGTTTTAAAATTAAATAATAAAAAGGAGTGAAGATTATGTTGACACAAATAGTCGGACCATTATTCAACTTATACTGGGATATAAGAGATACTATTGAAAACAAAAAGACAGGTTTTATAGGAAACAATATTATAACTTTACCGTGTTTAGTTTCTGAAGACTTGCCTATGGAAATAAGAAATAGTTACTGTAAATCTCTAGAAGTTGTATATGCGGCTGCAATTAAATCTATTCTGTCTATTAAAGAAAGATCTAGATTCGACAGTTCTGCTAGAGACATATTCAGAAGTATTCCTATACTTACGCCATATGATAAAGTTAAGTATAAGAAAGATATGCAAACTCTAGAAGAAGTATCAGATTGGTTCTTCAACAGAGAATATTCTAGTAAACGTGCCATAGATGTATTTACAGAATCGTACATTAAAAATATAAATAAATATTTTTGATGATAAATATGATTTAGGAATGGAAGCATCAGATATCGTTTATAAAGAAAGTAGAGCTGGAGTTCCTACTTATGTAGAGATTGCTATAGTAGTAGACAGTTTACAAGGAAGAGCAGCAGAGAAAAAGAATTACAATAGGAGTAGAAGTTAGACCAAAAAGTAGTTTCAAATGTAGAATTAGTTTCTATGTTTTGTAAAGAGACTTCTTCCAAAACCAGAAGCTACAGATATAGGATTCTTTACTAGAATGAAAAATATCTTTAAATTCAATAGCAAAAAGACCAGAAATAACTAAACGTGCTAATAAAAGCGTTTACGATATGATGAACACTATAGAGGGAATAAATAAAACCTTTTCGTTTGTGTACTTCTTTCTGGTACCGCAAGAGATATGCTATTAGATGCAGGGAGTAACTATAACTAACAGTGCTACTATACAAAAAGTTATATGCACAATTACCAATAATGAGTATAGGTATTTATGATACTAATACAGATACTATACAAGCTGCATTGACTAGAGATAGTTATTTTGTAACTAGAACTGCTGGAGAATTTAATAGTGAAATATCTAACTATGAAAAAAACAACTTTCAGAAATGGTTAGAGTTAATAAAGTTTATGGATAGGGAGGAATGTAAATAGCTAAATACGCTAGCAAAATGTACGATTTATTAGCTGAAAGATATGGAGTAGAATGTAGTTATGTAAAGCCTTACAGTAAAAACTCTTATATCTATGGAAGCTTTATCGAACGAAATAGAAGCTTCAGAAGAAGAAGCGGATAAACAAGAACAAGAAATAAATTATGAGGAAGAGTTTGAAGGATTTGGTAATGCAGAAGACGATACACCAGATACTGCCGATAGTTCAAATGAACCATCTAACTTGGATGCTGAGCTACCTGACGCTGATAACGAACTTAATGACGCAGTGGGTTCAGATTTTGACAATGTAGAACTTAAAGACCCAAATCCGATGGATGATATTCCTAATAAATTTGGAATGGGCGATGATATAGATGAAGAAGATTCTCAATGGGATGAGTCAGTTAATAGCATTGACGATACAGTTAGTGAAGCAGATGCTATCAATATGGTTAAAATTATTACTACGCATACTAATCAGTATGTGTCTAATATAGAATTGATTGAAAAAGATAATCAAGGAATAATAGAACGTACAGGAGATGTAAAAACAAGCTCCGTATTATAATGAATTTATACAACCAGCTAATACTATATTAAACGTAGTATTTAAAGATACAGATATAATGCGTAAAGCAAATAACTTCTTACAAGTAATAGAAGATAAAAGAAAGATGACTGCTATATGCGGTACTCCTGAAAATCCTTTCTTATACGAAGGTATTCAATTACTTGCAATAGAATTATACAAGTCTTTACTTGCAATAGTTCCATTCTATGTAAAGAACGCAACTTCTTTAGATGATACTATTGAAAGTATGAAACTTGAACCTGTAAAAAGTATTGTGTCAAATGGCTGAAGATGTATGCGAAGTAGATAACTTATTCGGAGTTAAGATATTCTATGTAGCACCTGTAATATCAGACGTTACTGGTAAATCAGAAGAATTAGCACAAACTAAATACGCTAATTTAGAAAGTTGTGCATATAGACCTTTCTCTAGAATGATGTATGCTGGAGAAAGTATAATGAACTTAGTAGAAATTAAGAATAACAAAGCATTACCAGAATATAGTATACTTTCTAAAAATGATGAAAGTTATAAGCGGAATGTGTAAATCTTAACATAAAAAAGAAACTTATACAGAAGTATTGAAATAGTTAAAAAATGTTCTTAATAGTGGAGATAGTGAAGATGCAGAAAGTCTTGTATATGATGCATGTGAAAAGTTAAGAAAGCTTGTATTCATTCCGCAAATAGAAAAAGATTGCTGATATGAATAAACAAGAAGAAGCAGATGCTATTGGAACTGATACGCCAGGAGATGAACCTGATGATATGAGGTCTGTAACTATTGATGATTTACCTACTCAAGAACCAGGAGAACCAGGAGAAGCGTTAGAATCATTCGTACCTGATTTCATTCGTGATTTGTTAAAAATAATACAATAAAAATGTAGCAATAGAATGAGGTTTTAAAGTTTATTTATACTAGACTACTCTAGTTTTAGTTAGTTTCATGATATAATCAAATACATCAGAATATTTATTCTTAAAAATCCTGAATAAATACCATATCTAACTTAGGTAATCCCTTTTCGTAATAAACTGCGTTATTACAGAACAAGTTAACTAACTCATCGCTAGAATTGCATTTGATAATACTTAGGGTCCACAGATAATATATCTGCGTCTAGTAAATATATACTCATACTATCACTCCATTTGTATTAAATTTATTGCGGAATTTGAATGAATGAGGTTTTTGAATGAAACTCTATTGCTACATTAATATAATATATAGTTACCCTAATAGTTAATTCTATTGGGGGTAATTACATTTATTTACGCCATGTACATATGCCAGGCGATTATTCCCCTAGCATTTCATCTAGACGATCCCAAGCGGGACCGTCCTTTAACATAGAATCAAGATGGTCCCATATAGAACCACCTTTTTCTTGTATTGTAGTGCAGTAATCAACAACTACTGCACCATCCTTATCAATTATAGCTGTAGGGTTTATCCCTACATTTTTTTAGTTTCTAATAATAATTTTTCATATCTATTCCTCTAATAATATTATTTATATACTTTATTATATATAGCTAATTTTTATCTATTTAAATTCCAAACAATCGCCTGTTTAAAAATAAAGAAAGGAGATGAACCTATATGTATTTAGGAGAAAATTTACAAAGCATATAAACAATTAATAAAAAGATAATATTTTTTTATTATGCTTATGAAAAATCACTTGCCTAAACCTATATTAAATAATGCTATCCCTAGTTGGATAGGTGAAGTTTTTCTTACGTCTAATATAGATACAGAACTTCATTTGGATATTATAGAAGATTTAAAAACACTTAATATATACGATAAAAATAAAGAGAGATACGGACAGATTTGTAATACTCCCTGACGTTTTTAGTATATATCCAATTCCATTAAAGCAGTATACTGATATTCAAATAGCTAGAAATCAATATGACACAGATAAAAAAAGAATATCGTTATTATTAATGGAAAGCTGTTTGAACTTCATAGAGAACTTGCTGAATACGAATATTATTATAATCATAATGGAAAGTTCTATTACTTCTATAAGAATAATCCTGATATGGAAAAGCTATTTGATTTTAATAAAACTAATAATACTATAAAATGTTATTACTATTAAAAAGTCACGGTTTTTCTTACAGATAGAGTTACTAGTAATTGGAATATGACTTCTGATGAAGAAAAAGGTTATGCTTTGTATTTAAATAAAGATAATAAATGGACTGAAGATAATACTGAAGAACGTGCTTGTATTTATATAAATCAACCTTATATAGATGTAGACTACACGAAGATTAATACAGATTCAGAAGAAGATATCCCAGGACTTATGACCATCGGATGGAGAGATATGGAAATGAGACCCTAAGTGGTATAATAATGACTTTAATCTGTTCTTTTGTACAAAACCCAGATATATTATTTAGTACTACAGCATTAGTGTTATTCAAAGATGGAACTTATCATGTAGAAAATCTTTATATGAATAGTAAAGGTAAATATGTAGAACGTGTAGATAAACATACGGTTAAATTCTCTAAGGATAATAAAAATAAGAAGAATAGTAATGTTTACTCTTCCATATACGAAACCTAGTTTTGAAAGACCCGATAGTTTGTATTATAAAGCTATATTAAAAAAATCCTATGGTATCTGAATATACATCTCAATATAGAATAAATACTACTAAACTATATGAATGGATGATACAAACTCCGTGCTTAGATGTAGATGAGCTTATAGATTACGGGTATAATAAAGATATAAACATACTTAAAGTAATTCAAAATACTTTTCCTAGAGTGATAAGATTTAATAAATATGATGTACTTATTAAACAGTATTATGGACATAGTGATGATAATAAAGATAAGTTTAAATATGTTTTATAATAAACTTTGGTTTAGAGATGTTGAAAAGCTTTTGTAAAGAAGCGTTCTCTACCAATAATGGATGGAATATGTTTGTAACTAGATTAAGAGAATACTCTTTTTAATGAGCTTATAATGAGCTTAAAGAATGTATTTGATTATTCTAAACATCTTGTAAATAAGAAAGATAAAGATAAACTTTAACAGTAGTATTACAAAGTTTAGATATCTTGTAGAGCAACTTTATAGCTCTTATGAAATCATATCAAGATAGAATTAATATTAGTAGAGATTTCCCAGAATATCCAATAGTAATGGACTTCTTTATAAATCTTTCTAATAAGACAGATGAATACTTCTATGTTATGAATAAGACTAAAATTCCTATAGGAATAGTATATCCGCAACATACATTTCATTTACCAAAAGATAATGATACCTGTAGTTTAATCCACTACAAAAATACCCAGCTTTTATTTATTAATAATATATTATATCCAATAGATTACAAAATAATCAAAAGACCACGATATAGATATATTAGTAATAGACCCAAAGAATTTCTGGGAATTTTTATGTAGGTAAAGATATATCACATTTTACAGATGTAGACAGAAGTGACAAGAATACACATATAAATAATTATAGTGGTAGAGAAGAAGCTTATAAGGGAGCTAATGACGATATTCCTAAAGAAAGAAACATATAGACTATTTATATGAAATGTGGATAAAGAACGTACAAGATGTTAAAATAGTTCTTGCGGATTTTACAGAAATGAAAGACCCGAAATGGGAATAAACATATACATGGACGTATCTGTAGGGACCCAATTAATTTCTATGCTCTTGTAGATGAATTCTCTTCTTCTACAGAAAAATAATACTATATATAAAGGAGAACCTTTTTATAAACGGACATCTGTCAAATGATATCTTTGCTAGAAAAAGATGTAGAAATACCACTTAACTTAACAGTTCCAGTATCTGCATTTGGATATGGAGATTATAATATGAATGGAAATAAAGTAATCCATGATAATAACGATATCTTTCAGAAGTCTTGATACGTGTTTCTCTGTTACAAAAGCATTATTCAAATATCCAGATTTATCTCAAAAGAGACTATTTGGATTATGTAGAATTAATCTTGGAACTAAACAAAACGTATTCGCTGATTTTACATTATTAGACCACAGTGGATACAAATTACAACCTATAGATAAACCATTAATCAGAGATAATCAAGTTATATCTTTTTAATCAATATGGTATGGAAGTTATAGATGATATAGATATACTTTCTAGAACATATGTAGATTTAAATGACATTAGATATAATTCGGATAATATAGATTTAGTAACGCAAAATCAATGTGCATCTATATTTACACCGTCTTATAAATCTATAGAATATAACTATAACTTAGAAATAGATTATAATTTGGTTAGTCTTGATAATAAACATTACAACGATAAGATAACAGAACTTAATGATGTTATAGAATTATTTGACCCAGTTCCTAATAGAGCACGGGTTAATGTTCCATTTGAAATACTTCCAGATGATAATGTTCTTCATCAAACTCTTGCAATAAGATACGGATATAATGAAAGACATATTGGAAGTAGAGATATAAGCAGTGATGCGAATGCTACTATACCGTATGATAACGCATACATCACTTCTAAGGCGTCTAGAGGCTATAATCCGCTTGATTTAGTGTTTAGTGGATATAGATTACAGCAAATGCTTGAAACGTCTAATATGACCTTTATAATCGACCATACGACGCCTCAGCTATGGAACCATAATTCTACACCTCCTACTAGTTTAAATGATTGGAGGACTATGACTAAGTCTGCTGTCTTTATAGATAGTAATGCTAAATATCAATATCCAGACGATGCTGAAGATACTACTGAGACTGTCACTAAGTTTCATAAGATACCAGAAAAGACTTTAGTAGTAAAGTATAATATGGATATATTTAGGAGGATAAAATGAGTGCACATTTAAAAAGCAAAAAAATATGATTATGCTATGTATGGAGGAGTGGAAGATGACGCCAGTCTTGACATAGTAAAAATATAAATTGGAAATAGCATTCCCAGTTGAAGAATCTTCTAATGGAGTATATAAAGCTTGGTTCTGTAAATATAGATTTAAAATGACGATTTATATATAGCTCCTCCCTCTACTGTTTATGCAGTAGATTGGGGAGATGGAACTGAAGAATATGCTTTGTGTTAATAGATACACTGAGGGATTGGCATCATACTTATTCTATGGAAGATGGTACTATGACTACTAAAGTATTTGATATAGTAATCAAGGAAATGACTTACCACAGCATAAGAATGATAAGAAAGCTGGTTATATTGCAAAAGTAGAATATAGTAATTACACTGTGACTTTAAGGAGTGGCGTATGAATAATAAAGGAAAACGTTTAAACAGAGTAATATTAAGAGGCGATGTGTATTGGAATTGGGAGAATGAAAATGGTATCGTTAGACCTATTCCTAAAATAATAGATGATAATAATGCTCCTGTAGTAAGAACTACTAAAAGTTGATATAGTATTTAATGATGAAGTTATATTCACTCATACATATAATCAACTTGATGTATTACCAGATGTAGGAGAATTATTACCAGCTGGATATGTGTACATTAACCCAAAGTATAAAAATTCAAAAATATGTATATAATAAATTTATAGTAGTGTATGATTATTATGATGTAGTTATACACTACTTAGACGGTAATGATCCGTCTAATAATACACAATTTGGAGAATTTAGACAGAGATATAAATATGGAACTGTAGTAAAATAAGAGTATGGTTAAATGGCCTGAGGGAAAGAAGTTAGATACAGAATGGTTTGATTTTTGTAGTGGGATATCATACAAGTGCCAGAATAATTCATAAGTATATGTATTTTTCTAATGTATCTAATGATGCATCTTATCCTTGGGGAACTGCTCCTACTAACTTAGTTGCTCCTACTACCATAGAGTATACTGATACTAATTTCCTACTATAAAAATATAATAACTACATCATTTCCATTATTTGGTGATCGAGATTATCGTTCTTATTATCCTTTAGTTCGTAGTAATATGGAGTCTTATAGAGATATAATTACACCGTTTCTTAAAAATCCTGATGGTGATTGGAGCGATGCCAGAGGTGAAAGTCCAGATAATGAAATTGATTTTTAGAGGAAGAGTATCTAAATATAGTTGGACTATTAACTCCAATGTTAGAGAGATTAAAAAGATATGATGAGTACCTATACGAATCTAAACATACATCTATAAATAAAGAATGTGTAGATAGATGGCGTTCAATACTGGCCATTCTCATTATACTTATGTGTTCGTTATCATGATAAGATACCATTTACAGATGGTGGTGTAGCTACTAATAAATGTATGCTGATATAGAATATGATAATTGGTTAGCTCAAGGTGGTAAAGAATATATAGAAGATTATATTCAGAAATTTTTGCAGTTTATACTAATGATATAGAGAAACGTCCCTACATCTATGTCGGAGAAAGATTTCTTAGAATACTATCATAATAATATTGATAAGATAGTTCATTCTATTAAAAGACAAATATGGAAATGATACTATAGCAACTCATAACAAACGCAAGCAATAATTATGATGCAGAAACATTCCTTGATTTTTAATATAAAGAAATATATAAATAGGTATGAATATGATAAGAATTCTTGGTTATACAGACAGTATGTTAGGATAGAGCCATTTTCACCATATGGAAGATATGATAATAGTATGGACATTACTATAAATGGAGTTACTAAGAAATTATTCATTACTATATGTAGTTTAGTCCCAACCGCATATGCGTGTGCTTTACTAGAAAAGAATGGAAAGATATACAAATTTTTCTATCACTATTAACACGTTACGAAGGAGAATTATCAATAAATGATTTCGTATCCATGTTCCCAAATAATGCATCAGATGGAACTCCGCTTAAAAATGACAGTACTATCAATAGAGTTAGAAGTTAAAACAACACCTCAGTCCGATATATCTTGGACGGATATATTAAAGATGGATAGTACTATGTACGTAGAGAAGAACACTTAATGTTATATAATACAGAAGATGCTCACAATCAGAATCCAACTGAAGCGATATCGGACCCCTAATAAAATACCTGGAGAATGGGCTGATATAAGTCAGAAAGAATTACTATCTAAAAACTAAAACTCACATGAGATACATACATAATAGAAACTAGAACTACAGGGATGCTTCAGCAGGACCATCTGTACAACTTACTAGATACAAAGTATACTTTTAGTGATGCAAATGGCGTTAGAAAAAGATTTAGAAACAGACTTATATCTGATGTCTGGAGAAAGTGTTATAAATGCTTTAGATTACCCAAAGAAATATCAACTTAAAGAAGGGACTACTCCGACTATAGAACCATATGATAGTACTAATGGATGGTATCCAGTTCGTGTTAATATAGAAAGAACACGTAATACAGTATCTGTACAAATACTATTAAAAATCCAGATAATCATACACACGAAGATTGGAATAATCGTATAGATAGACCTGGGATAGAAATAAATACTCCGATGAAAGTATTAGATGGAACTGTTATGACTGTAGATATGATTAAAAGATTACGTATTAGCTTCTTCTTATAATAGAGAATGGTTTACTAAAACAGAGGAAGTACAACCTATAGGATTATTCCATAAAGATGGAACCCTGTTGAAAATGAAGCTATATACGATGATGTGGAATATGTTCTTCAGTTTAAACTTATAAAAATCAGATATCATATATCACGAAATATCTCTATTAGATAGAGTTAAGAAAAATATATGTGGCTTAATGGAAATGCGGCGGATATAGATTTCTGTTTAGCGGCATTTTGGGTAAAGGCGGATAACGTATATAATCAAACTGAATATGAATTTAAGAATGGTAAAAGACTTAGAAATGAAATATTTGAACCATTTACTCCAACTAGTCCAGCTAAGAATAGTATGTATTATGCTATAAACGATAATTATGAACTTGCAAAAGGAGCTACTGTAACATTCGATATAATACGTAATGGAATAGTAATTCATACAGTAGAAGATTATCCTTTAGAAAAACTATTTCGAACTAATGCTTTGAAAAATCCTATAAGACTTCCTAACTCTACGCCAGCATACAGTGAATATATGATTAATAACTTGTATTATATATTGACTGCTAATATGACTGATGTAGATTTAAAAGAAGCTTATTTTGAAAGCTGGAATAAACTTTTATGGATGGAAGAGCATCTAGTCAGAAACAGGACCTGATGGTACGTATTGAAAGAGTTTGACACTGGATATATACCAAAAATGAAATGGATATTACTGTTAGATTAGGATGGACTGGAGATTGTTATCAAGAGGAGTTATTAGAGATAATATTCCATATAAACTAGTAATAGACTTCATACCTACAATGTTATTACCATTTGTAAGTGGAGATGACTTTAAGGAACCTGATGATAAGTGTAAACTTACGATAAAGAATTTCATATATGTGCCAGGTCGTTATAAAACGTGGGAAGAATCTGAACCACATAATACTGGTAAAAATATCGTATTAAGATTACTTACAGATAATGAATTAACAGATGACGGATCACTTGCATTATTCTATAAAAATCCAAATAACTTAAACTACGGAGTCTGGAGCTATAAGAGAAATAAATTACATGTTTACATCTATCGTATCAGGAGGTACTAGAGGATTCTTTACTAGAATGCATCAAGCTAGGTTTTATGTGTTATACATTAATATCCCTGTAATATGTACCTTAGACACTCTCGGTACATTTGGACCAGTTCAAAAGACATTAGAGTATCATATCTTGATAGGAATGCTAAAGCCTGCATGATTATTGGTTGATCAATAACGAAAGATATAGACAAACGATAGGATTTTAACGAAAAATATACAATGGGAAAATAATGGACTAGTATACACATCATACACAGAACAAGCTGATTATACATTTTTATCAGAAACTATTTTAAAAAGTAGGAGATGAAATATTTAAGAATGCGTGGAGAAGATGGAATTTCCCTACGTATGGAGTTACTAGTAAAGAAGATTGGTATAGAGTTATGAAAAAGTTTCTAGGAAACTACTATTGATGAAGCTGCTATTGGATACGATATTTATTCATTTCCGTATAGACATTTGGGTGCTGAGAGTATCTGGCAAATAATAGAAGGACTTTAGTATACAGTTCTGAGACAAGGAGATTCTTTCCATAATATGAATCTACAATTTGGTAGTGGTAGCATCACCTGCACTGTATTAATACGGAAGATTTTGCATCTGCAGCACCCACTAATACAAATGCGACTATGAATGGTTATGTATAAATAATCAGCAAATATACCTAGAAATATATATCGCATGTTAGACTTAATACGCAATATCATAATGGTGATATTATGACTAAAGCATACTTTATTCCATCTGGGAACAAAAATGGGATAAAAGATATGACCAGAGTTAATCAATAGCTCTGGAAGTGGAGCAAGCTTAATAGCTATACAATCAAAGAAATCCTATATATAGAATAATAGATATATACGATATCTTTTTAATGACCTTAATAAAAGAGTATTCTGGAGACATGTATTTGCATCTGTTTATAATGCATATATGGGTCAAATCACTACAGGTAATGAAGCTGCGAATTCTAGTTTCTATACTATGACGCGTTGTATCATGCAATAGAACGTTTATTCATATGGTCATGTTAATTTACGAAAAACTATGCATTAGTAGCTGGTGCAGTTGCAAATGCAAGATTTCGTATGTATGATGAATCCTATACTATGCTTGAAACTATTAAAGCAGCATACTGGTAACAGTATACATACCAAAAGGATTTAATACTAGATATATGGGTTATGCGTAGAGAAATAATACAAGTCTCAGTCCGAAACAAACTAATGTTTTGAACAATATTAAATTTAAATGAAAAGGAGTGAATAATAATGGCACAAGCTAAAAGAGAAAAGATAGTTTATGGAGACGCTACGGAATATAAAGAAGACGTTAAAAACGGTCTTATTATATCCTAGAGAGCCGTCTAAAAATATCAGATAGTCTTGCAGAAGACGTTAAAAAGGAAGAGTGGTCGCAAGACCTGGACAAGCTGATACACATCTAGCTCATCTTTCATTCACACAAGAAGCTTTACTAAACGGTACTGCTACTGATAAAACAAGAAGAAATCGCTAAAAAGATACTATGTTGCTAATATAGATGCAATTAATGCAGATAGAAAGAGACATGGTTTATCACCAATTACAGTTGAAGAAGCTGTTAATGCTGCTAAAGTGGTTTACGAAGTACTTAATAATAAAGGAAAGGAAAGTGAAGAATTGAAGAAAGACGTTGAATCAGGATCGAGTTATATACAGAAGAGTTAATAAAGATTTGGAAGAAGAAGTTCTAGCTAAAAACGTAGAAAATGTATTTATAACTACAACTACTACGACTACAACTAGAATCTCTACAGGACCAGCTGCTGCACCAGGGGGTAGAGGTAATGGTCGAGTAAGAAGATCTACTACTGAGGAAGCACTCAACTCCAGAAACTAGTGGATCAACAGGAAACAACACAAAAACGGTGGTACACCAAATAAAAGAACAAAGGAGATCAGTCTAGTGAAACAGTAGCAACTGAATTACCTCACGTTGCACCTGACCACAGTTCGACTGAAAACAGGTAATGCTGGTGAAGGAGCCAGGCCCAGCAATGGAAATGGGGGATCATCTGTAAACCCTAGTCAACCTGAAGAAAAAATAAAGGAGGGACTGAAGCACCCGCTCCAGTTCAACCTCCAGTTCAACCAGAGGCTCCAGTAGAAAATACACCTACTCCAGAACCTCCTGTTCATGTTGAAACTGAAGAAGAAAAATTAGCTAAATATACAGAGAATGATTTTTGATGGGTCTAATGCAGGTTGCATGATGTAGAGAATCCTGAAACATACTATCAATTATTACCAGCAGATTGTGATATGCGTTTAGAACATGGTAAAACTTATAGACTAGTAGCGTGGAATACAGTTACTAACAGAGCAGAATATGTAGAAGTTAAACATCCTAAAGATTTATTAAGTGAGCATGTTCATGCAAATAGTACAGACTATGCGATTAGACCACAAGACAAACCAGTTCCAGGTGGACCTTATAAATATATACTAACTATAGACTGGAATACTTTTAAATGAAATTAGATGACAATGCTCAACTTCATGAATACACTAGTGGATTATATTATGTGTCGAATGAAGACTTAATTCCTGTATTCCATCATACTAAAGGTTTAAAATGGTATGATTTTGATAATGTGGCAACTACATATGATGTAGACGACAGTCATGAAACTTCTTATTTTGACTAGTGAGTTTAAAATAGATGTAAGAAAAACAGGAACTGAAGAAATAGTAGTCTACACTATGCCTATATTATCAGAAGTGTTTACTCAAAAGAGTAGAATATGATGGTAAAACTTATTGGATAAGACCACAAGATAATTATACTGATGAAGAGCATGTTAAAGATAGTAATGCTAGATGCATCTAAATTAAATCCAGCATTAACTAATAATATAGGAGATGTTAATAAAGCTTTCACTGTAGTAAGTAATGAGCTACTTTCATGTGGAAACAGATGAAGAAAAAGCTACTAAATATCATCAAGAAGACTTCAGCTCTAGTCATATGTGGTATAACCTAGATAACGTTCATGTTATGTACACATTACATAATGATGACTTACATAAAGTTATTGAACGTGGAAAGACTTATAAGCTAGTAATGTGGAATTCAGAAGCTAATAAAAGCAGAATTTGTAGAATTTAAACATATAGCTGACGTGTTTTACTAAAGTAGTGCATGCTAATGAAATAGATTACTGTGTAAGACCACAAGATGTATACGTAGCAGGAGATGAAGGAAAGGATATCGTAGTATATGAAAAATCTTCGTATGATGCAATGCCAGACCAAACTCTAGAAACTATGGTAGGAATAGTATATCAAAAGCCATACTGCTAATTTAGCTCCTACTGTATATGAATATAATAATCAATTTAAAATGGTATGATTTAAACGACACATCACACGTTTATCTAGTACCAGATACTTATGCATATAATAACTTACTAGAAAACTTAGAAATTACTGTTAAAGATACAGCAACAGATTCTGAAACTAAGATGACTATACCTAATCCATCTACAGTGTTTACTAAAGATGTAGAATACGATGGTAAAACTTATGTGATGAGACCTGAAGATGAATATACTGAAGGTGGAGTTGAAAAAGAATATAGTTATAGTAGATAAGTCTATGACGACAGGATTTGCTGTATATATGACTTCTGTATTAGGAGGTATTAAGATGGTTTCTAATAAGTCTTTAGTTAAAAACAGAATCATCAACTACTGAAGACCCTGTAGTAAATGGTAAAAAGAAAGCTTAGTGAATATACAGAAGCTGAATTCGATTCTGCTACTACTTACTTTGATTTAGAAAACACCTGCTGATGTAAACTGGAACATTATATACATTAAGAGCAGATGCTGATAAACCATTCGATTTGAATACAGCATACGATTTAGTAATGATGGAAGCTTCTAGTAAGAAAGTTAAACTTGTACATATAGACCCAATCTTAACTACATTTACGCATGAAGTGAAAAACTGAATCTGAACTTGATATTATGTTAAGACCTCAAGATGCATATGTAAATGGAGTTACTAGAGATGTAGTTTATATAGATAAGGCTGTCAAAGATGAAGCACGTACTGTAGCTACATTTATGCACTATGTAAGTACAGATAGTATGATCAACTTAAAGCCATACAAAGCACCATCTACAACAGAAACAAATCCAGCTCCAGAAACAGGAGGTTCAGGTTCTACTGAAAATAGTAATGACCCAGTAGTTCAAGGGAAAGAAACTAAGCGAATATACTTCAGATGAATTCTATAAAAGTTCTAGTATAAAAATTCCTGAAGAACCAGATGACGATTTCTTAATAAGAAATGCAGATTTCAATCTTGAAATATCTACAAATGGAATCATAGAAATAGCAGTGCAAAGGTAGAACCATGTATGGAATTAAAGCAACTACTGTAGCAGATCCTAAGACTGTGTTTACTAAGAAAATGCTTTATGGAAGTGAAGAATATTATATTAGAACCTGAAGATGCGTACGATGGACACAATAATAAGAGTATCGTAATAGTTCCTAAGGAATTCCTAGATATCTGTCCTACTACATTACAAAAATTATATGAATCAGTCAGGAACTGTATACTCTGTATCTAATACTGACGTAACAGACCCAGATGCTCCTGCAACTGAAACATCACCAGCTCAACACTTGGAAGTAGTGAAACTGCACCTCCTACTCCAGAAGCACCTAAGAATAATGAAATAGATTATTCTGGTCCTAACTTATTTAAGCAAGTTAACGGAGATTATGTATTCTTAGATGGTTCAGAAATCAGTTATGGTGGAGAACGCGATAATTTAGGTAATCTAGATGATCCATACGATATGTCAAAAGCAGTACAATATAGCAACTCCATACAATGACATACCTATGGAAAAACTAGTTAATAAAAATATCATAGTATATGGACCATCTGGTGACAAAGAAATCTTTATGTTCCCAGATTTACAATATATGTTCGATACAGAAGTTAAAGATAACTGGAATACTACATACTTAATTAGATCACAAGATCTTTATACAAATAGTAGTGAGTCTAAACCTATATTTGCTATAGATAAATCATCATTAGGTGAAAAGACCTTTATACAGTTTAACACCTCATGAATTATTATATAATGGACCTTTAGTAAAATAGACAAAATGATGATTTCATCAATAATAAAATGGGAGAGAAGATTATTTCTCTCCCAAATCATTTAAATAAGGAGGAATTATGAAACTTAGTTCTAATAGAATTCTATTGAGCCAAACAGATTTATTTACTACTATTAATAATAATAGTACAAATAAAAATAGATTTAAGCTTTTATAGAAAAAGATATCATTTTGGATAAGAATAGTTTTAAAAACAGAATTAGATCTTATCCGTAGTAGAAATTATCCTTTGTTGAGACAAGTACTTTCAGCATTGGATAATGGACAAATCGTATTATGCGATAATGGAAACTTAAAGACATCTATCGTATGTATTTGGAACAGATAAGTCTGACAACATATCAAACGTATTTGTAAATATGTCAAGATATGTTACAAAAAGAAAAATGCAGTTGATGCTTCTACTCGAAATATAAAGCAAAATATAAGTACAGTAGGGAGGATATGAAGAATTATTTAATCTTTTTATTATCTGCATACGTAGGACTTAAAAGCAAAAACAAGTTTATAATAACAGTAAAGCTGTTTCTATTCTTAGAAATATATATGCAGATATATTTAGTCAACTTATGTCTAAATCTTATGGAAATCCACTAGATGGAGAAACATTCAGATTTATAGTAAGCCACTTCTTCTATAACGGAGATATCAGTGGTCAAGACTTAGGAATGTTGCTTAAATATAATCAAGATAGAGTAACAGCACTTATGCTTAAATATCCAGGGGTATTTTGATAGAAGAGACGGAATACAACTATCAGAAGTTATAGATTTAATCTGTAAAGAATTCCCATCTCTAGCTAGAAACGAATTATCTACAGCTGGATTTATAGTAAACAGTGCTTCTAAGATAGGAGATAATGCATTATATATTTTAGATAATAATACGTACTTCTTAGCTATGTGTGTTGCTAAATCACGTAGATCAAAAAGTATTTACAGGATATAGCTTAAAACCAATAGAATCAGATAGTAGTACATTTATTAGCTACGATATATCAAAAGTATAGTATAGGAGGAGATATATATGGATGAAGATAAACACATTCCTCCAGTGGGAAGTATCGTATTTATGAAAGCAGATGAAAATCCGGCAGCTACTTATCCAGGTACAGCTTGGGAACAAGTAGAGAATAATATATATTTCGTAACACAGGAAAAACAAGAGAAAGTGGCAGATGGATGGAAATATCCATTTGAAAAACCTACTTCATGGATAAGGGTGAAAATAATATGAAATACTACTATTTATCAAAACCGAAATTAATAAATGAAGAAATACAAGTAATGAAAACAAGTGGAGTTATCCTTTCTGAAGAAAATGCAGATGCGTTATTCGGAGTGGGAGGATGGGTATGTTATTATGGAGAAAAAGCTTCCAGCTAGAATGAGATTTGACACTACTACTAATAAAATAGTAGTATTGACAGACGATGCTCCTAAGAAACATTTATATGCAGGAGTTTCACTATTAGAGGGAGTTGTAACAGAAGACAAGTTTGACCCAGCTATGTTTGTACGTAATGATGATTTAAACTTCTTAACACCTCTTAAGCTTGGAGGAACTCCTGCTTTTACGTATCCAAATAAATCACTTTATGACTTTTTAAAATGGACGGTACACAGTATCAGACCTTATGAAAGTTATAAGCGACCAATTATACAAGTAACGCCATCTAATATAGATGCCTATTTTGGAAGAAGTCTTGTAGCAGAAGGAAATATTATATCAAAAGGATATATAGAAGCTCCAGATATAAGAACTACTTCTGCATATCTATGAGCTGGACTTAAGACTACTACTGATAATCTTAGTAGAGATATAGCAAACTTACAAGAATATGTTAATAGTATTACAGACGTAGTACCTCCTGGAGTTATTGCAATGTTCCACACTGGTTATATTCCGTACGGATGGACTGTATGTGATGGAAGAGCTGTTGCGTCAATGCTATGACTGCAGAATACAGAAGAAAATATAGGAAGTGTTACTCCAGATATGCGTGGATATTTTGTCCGTGGATGGGATGGAGGTTCTGGTAGAAACTACGGAAGAGGTCCAAATCATGTGCAAACAGATGCTGGGACGTAACGTTACTGGATGGTGGCTTGGTGCTGAAGATATCGACTGGCATGGTAGCTGGGATGGAGGAGGAGCTGTATACGCTGATCACTCAAATGGTGCTTGGGCTGGTATTGAGATGCCGATAGTGATAACTCTAGATGGGTTTCTAGATGCTTCTAGAGTTTGGGGGAGCTGAGCATACAGCAAATGAATTTAGACCAGTTAACTATTCTGTAATATTTGCTATTAAGACGCATAAAACCCTCAGGAATTAGTGGTTCGGATTTAATTAACGAATTATATCGTGAAATAACAGAATATAAATATCCTAAAGCTGGAGGACCTATACTTGGTTCTGCCAATGTTCGTGGTTCTGTTACTGTATATGGTAACGTTAGTGGGGGTTCTATATTCTATGCAAGATATAATGACTATGCAGAATATTTCAAAACTATGTTTATATATCCGAACCATATTTATGCTTATAATGAAGATGGACTTTGTACTTTAGCAACTAAGAAAGACAAAGTGATTGCTGGTATTTTTAGTACGTCTAATGCTCCTGCATTAGGAGATGAGAAAGATTCAGTACCATTATGTTTTTATTTGGAAGAGTAGAAGTAATAACTTAGGAGAAGTAAGAAAAGGAGACTATCTTACTGTTTCTGATACTCCTGGATATGCAAGAACGATATAATGGTTCTGGAGAAGATATTAGAGTGGCACTGACGGATACTTATAATGGACTTACAAGAATATTAGTAATATAAAGGAGGATATATGGCATCACTTCAAGATATAATGAGATGTCCTTGCTACAGAAAAGTATGATAGATGGGAGGAGGAGAAATAAGTGGTTCTGTTTCTATTAGAGGTAGCTTGAGTGTAGACGGAGCAGTAGTTCCGTCCGGTAGAGCTTTTCGGAACTACGTTCACAGACTATGCAGAATACTTTGAAAGAGGAGAAGATACAGAACATGGCGATATAATAATGCTTAACATTTACAGTGAAAAAGAAAGAATATGTTAAGGCAGTAAAAGACGCTGGTCCTGTGGTAGGAGTTCATAATGATGACTTTACTATGATAATAGGAGACAAGAAAGAATTTGTTGAACATCCAGATATGGTAGAATTAAATAAGAAAGTACTTTATACCAATAGCTCTTAAAGGAAGAACTATGGTAAAGGTAAAAGGAAAAGTATCATTAGGAGACATCATTGTAGCTTCTAAAGAACCTGGAATAGGTGAAGTTGATAATGAAATGTACTGATAGATATAAGTATGTGGGAAAAAGCTATAACTTCTTCTGATGAAGAAGGAGTAAAGTTTATAAAAATATTAATTAGATAGGGAGGAGGATTGCTTATGCCTAGAGATAGTTCTAGTTGTTGTGATAAGCATTGTGGTAATTGTCATAGAGATGGATGGAAAACAGAGAAACGGTCTGTATGGGCTGTAACTCCAGCAACACCATATACAAGTAATTATGATTATTTATCAGCAGATGAATATAATCTTCTTATAAATGAAATGAACGTTAATAAAAAGTAATATGGGAGCTAATGTAGCTGTTCCTGGCTATATAGGCTCTGGAACACCTCACGTACAGCTGCTATGTGGAATGCTACTTGTGATAGAATAATAGATTTAATAAATGCTGCTAAAAAGCAAATACAGTGTAATGGTATTATCTAAAGGAGCAATTCATGAAGGTGGGTACGTTACTAATACCGGTAGTGGTGCTGAAAATAGAGGTAGCCAGTTAGCAATATCAGCAACAGCATCTGAGTAAATGCAAAAGAAATACAGTAATGGAGATGCTTAGTAGAGGAAAAACTATGGGAGATTTAATAAATATAGTTAGAAGAGCTAGAGTGCATTGTACATGTAATGTAGATAATTATGAGTATAAACCATGTAATTGTGATAAACATGTATGTAACATAGAGATTGCTGTGATAAAACTGGTAGATAGAAAGGATTGCTTTATGAAAACGTATAGATTAGTTTTAAATGTAACTAATACTTGTAACATGAAATGTTTCTTTTGTTACAGAGCATCTACTAATACAAGTACCATATGAGTATAGAAAATGCTAAGACTGTTATGGACTTAGTTTATAATGATGACAGATTTGAGAAAGATGTCTCAATTTCTAGGAGCAGAACCTACTATGAATATGGAAGTCGTAAAATATGTTATGGATAACTATCCCGATTGTAATTATGAGATAACTACAAATGGTTATTTTTGTAAATGATGAAAGTAATATTCCATATATGGAAAACGTATGAATCATATAACAGTATCTATAGAAAGCACTGAGGCTTTATTTAATAAAGTTAGAGGAGGTAAAAATCTCCATGACTTAGTTGATAAAGTTTTAGCTATGAAACATCCAAACTGTTCTTTTTAGTATTACTGCTAATAAAGATTTCTTTAATAATATAGAGAGTTTATTCCTTTATATAATAAGATAATGAGTAATGGATACAGTATATCATTTAAACAGCTTGATGCTGTAGATAATGGATTTGCAGATACTAAAGACTATTTGACTTGCTTAAAGATACTAAGAGATTTCTTTCATAAAAAAATATTAAATCAGAACAGTTTGACCAAGACACGTGTGCTTTAGACAGAGCTATAACAGTACAGCCAGACTTGAGCGTATTACCGTGTCACGGATTTGCTGGTCATATAGACTTAGGTCTTAAAAATAACAGAAATACCTGATATTTTATTTGCTGTAAATGAAATGGCAGATATGTTTGCAGTTCATAAAGATAGACCGCTTCCAATATGTAAAGGATGCATACTTGAAAATAAGTACTGTAGAAATAGATGCAGTGTTTCAGGAGGTATTCCATTATACGTAAAAGATAAAGAGTTATTTGAAAAGCAATGTGAAATGCGTGTTATATCATATTTATTATCGACAGGAGAAATAGAGATATGAAAACTAGAAGAAATTAAACATATAGAACTTACGACTACTAAAAGCTTGTAATATGAGATGTACTTATTGCTATGAGAAGAAAGATAAAAATCTGTATTTACAAAAGAAACAGCAGATAATATAATAGATTTAGTAAAGAACTATTCCAGTATAGAAAAGCATAACTCTATTTGGAGGAGAAAAGCTACTACCTGAAATAGCAGATGATATAATGAAGTTCTTAAAAGATTTATATGATATAAGAAATAACATAGTTATATCAATTATAACTAACGGATATGAAACTAAGGCAGTGGAACATATATTAGATTACATTGTAGATAACTTTTGAAGAACTTCAAATACAGTTTAGTTTAGATGGATGTAAGGAAGCACATGATATATGCAGAAAAAGATTTACATAATAATGGAACATTTGACGATGTATTGAATAATGTTATGTATACATTAGATAAATACAAAGACAGAGAAAATGTTCATATACACATTCATCATGTAGTATCTTTAGAAAACATAAAATATTTGGTAGAAACAGTATGTTTAGATAATGAATTAATAAAAATGTTTAAAAATTATAGATGTTCTTATAATAGCGAACACAGTATACACACAGAACCACATGATGAGGAAGCTCTTTTAGATATGCTTGAACAGCTCCATCAAATATATCTAAATGGAAATTTGCATCCTCTTATATGGGATTCGTTATTAAATGTAGATGACTATCTATGGAAACAACATTCAAGATGTGCTTTCACAAGACGTAATATGGCTGTAGACCCTAATGGGAATTGTAGTCCGTGTCATTTCTTTACAGACAAAAGATAAACACGTTTACTATAATGTGAATACAAAAAGAAATAAAATGAAGATGCTTATGCTAAAAACAAAGGCATTTGAAGAAGACTCTAATATAGTATCTGAACTAGGTAGAGACTGTAGTACTTGTCCTGGAATAGGATTTTGTGCATATTGTGCAGCCTCTAGCTATGTTCAAACTAATTATAAAGATAAAACTATAGTAGGAGCTACTGCTTGTAGCTTTGCTTATACTATAGCAAATTGGACTATACAAACATATAATGATGGAGTTAGACCAGAACCAAACGCAGAGTTTCTTAATAATGGATTAGAATTACTTCAACGTATAGCAAAATACTTTAGATAAAAATCCAAATGATGAAAAAGCTTTCTAAAGTATTTCTAAAACTTAGAGTTAAATATAGATTATATGGAGCAGATATATAAAGGAGGTATTATGGAAAGAATAGTACTTAACGCCATAAGGAAATCAGATGTTCCTTTTATAAAAATGCTACTACTATTATGACTGAGTTTCCTCATTTCTTCCTAGTATGAATGTAAAAAGAAAACTTTGTAAAAATTCGTTTCAGATGATGGATTATTACAAAAATCAAAGAACAGCCGAAGATGGATATAAAAAAATCCATTTGAGACGCTTAAAACTATTATGAAGAAATACGGAGACCAAATCGGAGCTCACACTCTTAAACTTAATATAGTAGCTACTATAGTAAAAAGAAGAATCAGAACTAGAATACAATGATGATTACGTAGCTAAAGGAAGCTGTAGAAACTTCTGAAGAAGAAAAAGAAGATAAACACGACTGTCCAGAATGTAAACTTATAATTGATAAGATTAATGCTGGAAGTAAAAATAATAGGAAATATAAATCTACGTAATACTGCTATAGAAACACCATATGCAGTTTTAGAAACATCTAATTCTTTGACTGAAAGCATAACATTAGAAATGGATAACTATAATTTTAATGTGCATTCATCATTTAATTTATTTGATACTACATATAAAAATTATAATGCTTAAAGTAGTATCTATAAGTGCAGATACAAATGCAGTATATAATACTATAGAAAGTATTAGAGATATGCTTTTAAATAATGCATCAGATAAATATGTTCATTATTTATTAGAATATAGTGCAGAAGCAGTATTAGAAAAAGTAGAAATGTCTGCGTATATTATAAAACTCAGCAGAGCTTAGAACTCTTATAGATGGAGAACTTAGAATAGCTCCTATTCATAATGATGGCAAACATATATTATGGATACCTATAAGATACACTAAAGCAACCATACTTAAATAATATAAAAAGGACATGGTAGATTTGACGATATAGCTACAAATTATATAGATACAGTTATAGGAAACGTTAGAATCAAGAAAAGAGATATAGTTAATAATAATGATTATATAGAACATCATAACGAACTTAAATGGCTTTGAGTCAGTAGGATTCGGAGATAAAGAGCTATTATTATATATTAAATAACTATACCTTTTTGGTATGTTGATATAGTTAATACCCTGATTTAATTCAGGGGGTGTTGACATTTATTTACGTCATACTCACGTGTGTGAGTAACTTTTTCTTTAATACTACATATATATTAAATTGAGGAAAGAACTAAATAATATTATAAAGATACTTAAATATATATAATTATCGTTTTTATAACTTTCTCCAGCCTCAGACCCAAACAATGTCCTGTGAAATATAAGATATAAAAGGAGGGTAATAATATGCCGTTATTTGGGATGACAAGAACTAAAGTTCAAAAAGGCTGCTGATGACGTATTGGATAAAGAAACTAATAATTTAGGTAACAAGCAAATAGCTGATTGAAACGAAGTTAGTGGTAAAGACAACTTTAACCCATCTCAATATAATAAAGATGTATGATGTTGAATATCAGACTAGCTATAAGAGAGTTAGTAATATTATGATGGTTATAGTGCTAATCCCATACGATACTAGAAACTCAAGAACAACGTACTTCAAAAAAGACGTTCTAGCAATTTCCAATGCATCATATGGAAATTCATTACTAGAAAAAAGTCGTTAATAATACAAATGCATTAGAATACCAAAAATGCTGTATTGAAATTTCAACAGCAACAAGTAGACTTACTTACTACGATAGCAAATAGTATAGTATCTATTGGTAAAGTTATAGTAACTCCAGAAGCTGCAAAAGCAGAATGGAGATGCTCCAGAATATGAAAAGAAATATTCTACTATGGCTAAAGCTTTAGGAGGAGCAGACTTAGCTACAGCTTCTACGGAAGGACTTATGGCTTTATGGAAGAAAGTAGATAAGAATGGATATTTTGAACTTGCTAAGAGTATGGTAGGTTTAGTTAAAGATATGGTTGAAGATGGTAAAATCAAGCAAATAATCAAAAGATAATATCAAGGATAAAATGCTAGATATATTACCATTCGGAATAGGACAGATGTTTAGAGAATGGGAAACAGACCCTGTTCAATTCTTCCAAGATAAAATACATAAGATGTCATTTAGTGGTAATAAGCTTGATAGAATGGCTGCTAAAGGATTTGAGTCATATAATAGTATTACTTATCGTAATACACGTGAAATAAAAGATTATTCTGGAAAAGGCTTTTTATTCTCAAAGAGCAGAGAAATCTATAACTGAAATAATCCCAGAATACCTAGCAGAAATCTTAGCTGCATTGCGTAAAGATGAAGCTAAGCTATGGGATTGGAAAGAAAATAAATTCGTTACAAGAAGTAAACTAGCTATCCAAGAACATAAAGCTAATGCTCAAAAGGATTATAAAAATTCATTCAGAGAAAAATCAAACAGATACTGTAGATTTATTTGAAGAAATTATTGATGAATGGGGCGAAAACAGTGATAGTTTAGCAGATGCTGTTAAAGTATTATTCAAACCAGGAAAAATAAACAAGGTAAACGTGTTTTAAATAATCCTAAATTATTTAATGCCTTTGTAAAGAGATTTACAGAAGTATATGATGAAAGAGCATTTCAAGCATTAGCTCAAAAGAAAGTAGACTACGATGCTATTTTTAAATAAAAAATGGGATATGACCCTATTCGTAAAGAAATGATGCGTCCATATTTACAAGCATTCCATGCTATAATATACAGAAATAGTCAAGGAGGTACAGTAGACCTTTCTGATTTAGGAGCTGCTTTAGGGCGACTATAGAGATAACTATATGGAAGGTAATTTAAATTACACAGAACATCATTATGGTGAAGGTAGTTTATCTAAAGGTGGAAAAAGATGTTAAGAAATGGGTAAATAAATTTCTGGACAAAGCTCAAAAATCTTGGTAAAGAGGGAGCTGACATCCCAGGATTATTTAGTAGACTTACTATGGGAGAGCAAGATGCTATAGACTCTGCTATAAATAGTGAAAAATACATATATCAATACAAATGTAGTTTATATTAATGCTGCATCTGTTGTAGGAGCAGGTAGGGGTAAAGGTCGTATTAAAGTTCCTACAGGAGGATTTACTCCATTTACTACAAATAAAAAGAAATATCCTACAGCTGAAGAAGTGTATAATAGTATAGGAGAAGCAGCTTCATTTGAAGATGACGATTATGCAAATGCAACTAGAGGAGCTTCTGCTGGATATTCATTCTTAGAGGGTAACACAAAAGCACCTGGAGATATAGAAGAATATGCTGCAGAAAAAGTACCAAGCGATGTATACTACATTTTAATAGAGAAGATTTATCAGCAATCGGTTCTGAAGGTAAAAAGAATATCAGAGATGCTTAAGAACGCTTCTGAAGAATTAGATGATAATGCCAGTGCAAATGATAGAAAAAGAGTTTTGATGCCAGAAAACAAACAGAAATAGAGATGCATAAATTTACTATGGCTAGTGAAATATTTGGAGTTCTTAGTAGAAATGGTGCTACTAGAGCTGCTTATAATGCGATGGACCCTAGAGAAAGACCTGAAATAGGTGGTAAACCTTTATTAGATAATCCATCTCAAATATTACCATTTATAAAAAGCTAGTGGAGGTAAATTTGAAACAGACTGGGATGCTTTATCTAAAAGCTTACTATACATATGGTATGTCAAATACTAAGATATTCACAGACTACATGGACCAAATGAGACAAGACTCATCTCCAGATGTTAAAGGAGCAGGAGCTGCTGCAGCTATGAATATGTTTAGAGTTGTATGGCAAGACCCTAGACTTGAAGGAAAAGCTGGAATGGCTACTGGTGGATTACTTGGATACATGGTTGGAAATATACTAAAGCAAAAAGGTATATTCACATCTCCCTAAAGCACCATTGATGCTTGGAGGATTGATGGCTGGAGCATCTATGCTTCCTGTAGTTAGAAAAAAAGTATGGAAATGATGTTTGGAGTTGAATCAACAGTAAAAGACAGTAATGGAACTACAAATGCTCAAAAGGCGATGGCTAAGATTATGAATGTAATAATGCCGGTTGCAGCTGGAGGAGCTGCAGGAGCAGGATTCTATAAAATGATGAGTAAGTTAGGACCTGCAGGAAAAAGCGATAGGTATAATGGGGTTTGCTCCAGTTGCGTTCATGGGTGCTGCTATGCAAAAATCAATGGGTAGTGGTCTAGGGTGAATGGTTATGGGGTAAGAAAGATAAAAGATGATAGTAAGTTTAAGAAATTTGGTAAAACTCTTAGGAAGTGTATTACCTAAATCATTTAAAAAAGTTCTGAAAGCTAGAACGAATGACATCACTCCTGCTGCTCATTATGCCAATGCATTACAAAGCGATGCTACCAAAAATAGAAGCTGCTAATGATAAAAGCTGGTCCAAAAACGTGCAGAGCTTCAGGATACGTTTTACAAGGTTATTAAAGAATTACAGGTATGGATGAAGATGATACTGATGTGGAAAAACAACTAGGAGCTATGGATAGCTATAAAAGGAGAATACGTGATGCTATTAAAAATATCTTGGACCCAGAGCATGAGGCACAACTTGGAGAATGGTTTGAGGCTATAGAACAAGAATACGATGCTGGAGTTGCTGCAGCACAAGATAGAGTATGTAGATAACCCAGAACTAGCGAAGCAAGATTATGTTACCGGTGCTGATAAGATGATAAATGATATGCAGAACCGCATAATTGAATCCGGAAAAGATTCAAGGACTATTGGAGGCCAAGAAATAACTGGTATGTCTTCTAAAGAAGATGTTAATAACGCTATGAAAGCTGAATTTGAGAAGAATGCTGGTAAATGGGCTCAATTAAAAGAATCGGTTCTTGACAGTTGGAAAGAGGCTAAAGACCTTGGCATGGAAGGTTCCCAATTACAAGATATAGCTAATAAAAGAGATAAGTATTTAGCTGCACTTAAAGGAGACGACCCTGTTGCGAAAGCAGCAGCTGCAAATGAATTCTTAAATGCATACATGGGAGTACCTCCTGAAAGCTACTCTATAATGAAACATAAACTTCATGGATTAAGACAGCTTAGAAGTGAAGTCTATACAATGGGGAGCTAATATACTAAAGGACGGGCAACCTTTCACTGAAACTGAACAAAAAGTACTTTAATAACTGGCTTAAAACTAATATACCTGATTTATATGAGATGGTTACTAGTAAGGCGTATAAGAATACGACTACAGAGAACATAATGGAGAATGTTCAAAATTTATTTAAAAAAATAAACAAGTAGTCATAGATGAAAAATCAGCTGCAGACTTTATAGGTTCTGTAGATGGATGGAATAACCTAGCGAGTCAAATATTAGACAGCGGTAACTATGTTAATTATGTTAACGGTGTTACTAGAAGAGGTGAAGATGATAAACGTGTAACTGGTCAAAAAGACAGCTGAAGAGATGAAGAAAGTTAGAGACTTTATCGCAAAAAGCCTCTGCTGCACCAGACGATAATATAACGACAGGACAAGGTTATCGTGAGTTAAATCAGATAGATATATACCAGAAGCGTATTTGAATATTAGAGCTGTGAGTTCTAAGAATGTTTGGGGGATGAATGACTTCGCAGATATATCTATAGCAGGCAAATCTGGTAGTCTTGTAGGATGTAGTGTGGCTACGATGAATAACATCCTACATTATTTAGGTATAAAAAGAAATAAGTCAAAACTCATTAGCAGTACATGCTAATAGACATTGCAATAGTAGTGGAGTTAAATACAGTTTCTTTTCTACTATCGCAAATGACTTAGGATTACATTACAGAATACTTACTGCTAAAGCTAATATATTTAACGAAACTTTCTTTAAAGATAATGGAGACGATTGTGCATACGCAGTATTACTAAATAACTATAATGGAACAGGGCACTTCGTATTTTTGTGCAAAGCCTACTAAAAGATGGAACTATTACTATGATAGACCCTATGGGTAAAGGGACGTAAAGAGAAAGTGTCTATTTCTGATATCACTTTAAGAGCCACTATTATAGTACAAATAGCTAAAGGAAGACTTAGGTCTAAACCTGGCAATGCTGCTGCTTCAAACTGGATAAGTAAAACTACTGGAAAAAGTAACAGATTTTGGTATGATGTCTGACATAGTAGATGAAGACGATGGAATATTCTCAGGTATGGGTCGTAGAAGAGCTAAAATGGGAAGTAGAAAAGCGTGCTAGAAGAGAAAATCAACTGCTGATAATATCAGAAACGTTACAGGTATATTGCAAAAACGATACACAACGTGCTGGATTAAAACAAGTCTTAGAAGACTTATATTCAAAAATGGAAGAAGGTCAAGATAAAGAAGATATGTCTGCGTTGATAGCTACATTAGGACTTAGTATGGTTTCTGGTGCAAATGACAAGAAGCATGCTAAGCGTATAATATCTTTATTAAGACGTATAGATAAAGGTTCTGGAAAAATATACATCTGTATTAAATCAACTGATGAATTCAAAAGAAACTACAGATGCACAAGAAGAACAAAAATAAGCAAGAAGCAAATATTGAAGCAATAAAAGAAAATACAGCTAAGACGGCTGAGAATACTCAAGGCGAAAATGCAAATGGAAATAACGGTACTACTAAAGCAGCAGCTGGTCAATCTAAAAAGGATTATTGAAAAAGCTTTATTCGGTCTAGGTGCTGGACTTATACCTAAGTTACTTGTATCTGCACTAGGTATGGGTATTGCTTGGAAAGGTCTAGGATTTGCTGGAAAAATATTTGGAACTGGATTTAAGCAATTTAACAGAAATACATTACATAATATGCTAGAAGATGAGAAAGAACAAACTATAGACCCAGAAACTGGAGAAGTGGTTGATAATGGACATTTTAGAGATTATTCTAAAGCTATTAATGGAACTAGGTCTCTTATTAGATGGGGAAAAATGGCATTACCAGTTGCTAAATACTCTGCTAAGCTTGGTATTAAATCTGCTATGTATAGTATTAAGCACGTAGGTAAAATAGCATCCACAGCTGGAAAGCTAGTCGGAGCAGACAAGATAGTTAAAGGATTAATGACCGCTCTGGGAAAATTTAAGAATTTATTACTAGATCCCTAATGGGAAAAATAGGTAAATTTATCATAGATAAAGGATGGAATAAAGCTATAGAGCCTGTTATAAATGCTATATCTAAACTATTTAAAAAGGAAAAGCTGGAAATGTTGCTAAAAAAGCAGCTCAAGAGGGAGCTAAAAAAAGGATTTGGCTCATTCTTAAAGAAACTACCTGGTATTGGATTAATATGGAATCTAGGTCAAGCTGCAGTATCGTTATGGCAAGGTTATAAACATGCTGGACAATTATTGAAAAGTAAATGAAGATATAGTACCTACTGGTACAAGAATAATGACTGCATTTGCTAAGATGATGTATGATGTTGGACCTGAATTATTACTAAATATGCTTAAATTAACTCCAGCTGGATTCTTAGGATTTGCCGCAGAAGTGCTTATAGAAGTTCTTAGACTTATATTCACATGGGATGACTTAGTAGAATTCTTTTGGAATAGGTAAATCATTAAGAGAAGCTAAAACAGACGCTAATAGAGATGAACAAAAAAGCAGCTAGACTTGAAAAAGAATCTTGATAAAGAAACAAAAAGAAGAAAAATGAGAAAATGGAAGGAGATAGCAAAAGAAGCAGACCCTAAAAAAATAATGGAAGAGAAAAAGTAGCGGAAGGAACTGTATCTACGCTTACAAGTTATCGTTCACCAAGTGGAAGTGATAGAGGAGGTTCAGCTGCATCTAATGCATATGGAAGCTCTGGAAGTAGTAACGTAAATACCCTAGTTCATACACATCTTTAGCTTTAGGAGGAAGTAATAATCAATATGGAACATCTGGTTACACTGGAGGAATTGGAAGTGTTTTTCTAGGTAAATATACATTAACAGACGACGTTGCAGTTAGCGTTCAAGTAACAAAGATAGACGGCAAAAATAGCAGCAGTGTACACTAGAATAGACGGAAGTACTTATACAAAAGTTGGAGGAAAATGCTAACTGGAGATATAACAACCCAGGTAATATTATAATATCTAGTGATAAGAGTAGAAATTATGTTAAGAATGTGTTAGGTGGCTATATAGGAGAAGCTGATAATATGTATGGTGGAAAATTTGCAATATTCGCTTCTGAAGCAGCTGGATATAGAGCGATGGTTAAAAACGTAGTTGGTAATAAAAAATTATTATGCGGACCCTAAGTTCAATAGAGTTTCAACTATGTTCTATAGATATGCTCCAAAGGGACATGGAGGTAACGACCCAGCACAATATGGACAACAAGCCGTTGCTGCTAGGAGCAGACCCATTTTTATCAGAAATGTCTGAAGAGCAAAAAGAATAGATTATTTGCTTTTATATTGAAAAAGAAGGTATGAAAGCAGGTAAGATAATAGGAGATGTTAGAAAAGGTAATGCAGTAGAATTAAATGGAGGTGTCTCAGCACCTACAAGTACAACTAGTTCTACCTCATCAGCTACAACAACTGCTACAGATACAAAATCAGCGACTGCTGTTGCAACAAGTGGTATACTAACAACTGGTAATCAATCTGATAACTTATGGAATAGAACTAAAGGTAGTATACCTGCAACTAAAACGACAGATGCAGCTACTATTAATAACACAACTACTAGTACTAGAAGTGGTTCTGATAGGTCTGTTACATATAATGAAAGTGCTACTACTACTCAAAACTACTAGTACAAAAATCATCTACAGCTAAAAAGATACACCAGCTACTAGAAGTGGCTCTGATAGAACAGCCATCTATGATGCTCCTATTAAAGTAGAATCTAAAAAGATAATAAACCAGCAACTCCAGCTACAGAAGTGGTTCTGATAGAACCGCAGTATACGATAAACCTATCAAGGTAGAGTCTAGTAGTAGTAATAAACCTAATGAGATAGGTACTATAGTAGAAACGTTGGCAAAAGGAGCTGTTAACCAAACACAAGCTATAGTAGTAGGATTAGACCAAATATATAAATCTATAAATAAACTCATAGATGTAGTAAAGAGTAATAACAAACACACAATGAGAGATGCAGCTTCGACTGCTGGTAGATAAAGGAGGTAATGAATGCTTATAGAAAATGATATAACCGGTTCTGGTAGTCCTGTAAATAAGAAGACTACGTTTCCGAAAGGAAATAGTAAGAAAGGAAAGGGCAAAGGTAAAAGGTAAGGGTAAATCGAAAGGTAACTCTAACTATAATGATAATAAAAAGAATGGTAGAAATGTAGGGGCTGATAAAGCCCTCCTAAAGACTCTAGTAAATCTAATAGTGCAAAGCAAGAGGCTGTTGCAGATAGTTTAGCAGCTATTAATGGAATTGGTAGTACAAATGCAGAGCTATTAGATAGAAACGTTGATGAAAGACTTGCTGCTATTAAAAAGCAAAATGCGTATCGTAGGACAGATGAGGTTAAGCAAGCTGCCAATAGACGTATGCTAGAACACGTACCAGATGATTTATCATTTGCAGCTGCAGCTGGTATGATAGGAGACGGTAAAGTTAATGATGCAGTATTGGCTTCTATTAAAAGTGCTGGAGTTGTTAATAAAGACTCTGATGAAGTATCTGCCGCTGTAGACGTTGCTATAGATTTACATGCTATATCTGGTATAGTGGGACTTCCTATATGGCTGATAATGTAGTAGACCCTCCTCCTTTATTTCATAATAGTGAACTTTCTGGAACTATAAACAGTTGGGAACTTGGAAGATGTGGAAGAGATTATACTAAGAGAGTATTAGAAAGAGGACAGTTCTTAGTTCTTATGCCCTATAGAATTACGTCCTAATATTACAGATACTATTGGATATGCATTGTCTGGAGCTACTGGAGGTTTCTTCTCTGGAGGATATTCTTCGATAGTAAAGACTATAGATAGCGTAGAAGAAAGACTTAACTTAGCATCATATGGATTTACAGCAAAGATAGCTGCAAAAAGATACTGGCGTAATGTTCAAGCACATGCTAAAGCTATATTTTTATTCTCTTGGAATAGAAAACTTTAATACTAATATGTTTGGAGGATTTAAGAATCCTGAAGCTAAAGAAAATATGAAAAGATTTTTACCAGATTATTTAGTTAATAACGTATATGCTACTAATGATATGAATGTTATATTACAAAATATGGCTAGTGATAGTGAAGAAGAAAGTGAATTAGCTGAGTTTGAAGAAGCTATGAGGAAAAATGCTGCTGAAGAAAAGGCTGCTAGTGGTAGTGATAAAAAAAGTAAGTATGATTCATTTAAAGATACACTTTTTAAGTGGAGCTGATAAATTAGAAGGCGTATTAGGAGGATGGAGCGATAAGCTTTAAGAATGCTGGAAATGTATTGTTTAGTGATAATATGAGCAATTCTTTATCTAGTACATCTCAAGATGAAGACTTTATGCATGCTACTAGAGCAATGCACGATGCCTCTATGCTTACATTGATTCAATATGTAATGAATGCTGATAAAGATGATTATTACTAAAAACTGCTCCTTATACTGTATTCTACTGTAATGGGCCTATTGACAGAAACTATAGCTGGAGTATAGAAACAGGAGTTTCTAAAAATAGCTGAAAATAGTATCGTTGGAGCTAAGAAAGGAATGAAAAGTGGAATACTTGGAGCTGCAAGTTCGTTTCTTAATAAATTCGGAGGACAGGCTGCAGCACCTGCAGGAGATGGAGCAGCTACTGGAGACGGAGCAAAATGCTAATGGTCAAACTGGAGTTGCAGAAATGGGCGATAATATGGACTTAGTTGCAGAGATGACTAACGAATGGGCTTATCATAATAATGGAAATGTATTAGGAGGACTTCTTATATCTAACTTATACATTCCTAAAGTACAACAAGGAAGCGGAAGTAACTTCAGCTACTCTGTAAGTATTAGAGATATGGCTCTTTCGTCAGATAGATATAGTCTTGCTAGACTTCACTTTACACTAGCATTATTATTACCATATGTATATCCTGCTAATATGCTAGACAAACATTAATAATTCCTACATCTGCATTATATTGTGCAGCATTCTCTAAAGGAGTTATAAACTGTCCTAGAGCTGTTATAAGCAATATGAGTGTTAAGACTGATAATACATTCCAAACTACATTTGGAGTGCCTACAGAATTAGATATAACATTACAAATAGACCCTATATATACACAATCTACAATGCCAGATTTTAATAAGTATTGGAGTATCAAAACAAACTCTTCATACTTTTTAGGAGCTATGTGGAATCCTATGAGTTCGTTTAATATGTTGGCTACAATGTGTGGACAAAAATACTGTGTTCTCAAAGATGCCGAAAGGATTATTCGCATTCTTCGCAGAAGCTGCTGTAGAATCTTTCTTTAATACTATAGGAAATGGATATGGAAGCTTTAGAGCATCTATGCGTGATTATATGTCATCATTGAGAATGAATTCAGGAAACTATAAAAATGATATAAAGGATTGATTATATGGCGTCTAAAGCAAAAATATAAGAATAGAGACACTTCCCGTGATTATGCTGAGGAAGTGTCTGTTCCACTAGAAATAAAAAGAAATTTACAGATATAAATCTAAATAAAGGTATAAAAGATAGTTTTATATGGAGCACCATTTACTGACTCCAGACCACGTACAATGGCTTCTGGAGCTGTAGCTATGGTAAATATGGAACTTATGAAGAAAAGTATTTGTGGATGTATATAATAGAAGTATTCTTAAAGATACTGTTATAATAAGTCCCTATGTAATAGTTCTTCATGCATATAAAAAGACCTACAAATGAGACCGTTAGAAAGTTCAAGAAAGACTTTTAATAAAAGGTTACAAACATTATATAAGAATGAGCAGATACATGATATGAGTATAAACGACGTAGATAATATGATAAAAATACACAATGATATCTTATTTGAGCCAGAGTTTAGAGTGTGTTTAGATGATGCTTGGAATATAGCTGATACTGACTGCTTTAAAGTCTTATCTGATAACGAAAAGAGTTGAGCTATTTATTTATTATACTGACCAAATAAATGCGTATATGGAATGGAATATACAACGTAGTGCAAAAATATTATACATATATGATATGTGATAAATACAGAAGAATACATAAATTGACATTTGAGCAACATGTAAAACACATGCGTAAAATATTTGATAGACAGCAAATGCTATGTAAGAATAGAGAATCAGAGTTATTAGCATTACTTAAGCGTACGCAAAAAGTATTACAAGAATGGTCTGCGGAAGATATAAAGAACATGGCGAATATGAATGAAAGAACATATACTAAAGAGATGCACAAAATAAAGTATTACTACTTATCACTAAGGGAAATAAAAATATGTACTGATTTAGTAAGTAAATATTTAATAGTAGATGAAGGAGAAGAAGATGTTACAGAACACAAAGGATTATATACGTTCTATTAGAAAAGAATGCAGAAACTAATGAGGAACTTATCGCTAGAGTTATAGAAGATAAGAAAAATATTTTGCTATGGTTGCAAGTATCACACCAGGTATTAATACAATAGTATTAAAAAAGCCTGTTACAAGATAAAGATTTTATAAATAGTTTATAAGGAGGATATTATAATGAATAATATTAGTGTAGATTTGGATATGTTACAACTTAGAGATAAACTTACTACAAGAGTATTTGGTAGTATAATTGCTAACATAAATCCAGGTACAAATGAAAGAGTTAATGCATCTGCATTAGAAAAATATGGGAGTGACTTACGATTATATAAGAAATATGCTAGACAGAAGACCTAGAAATATACTTACTCCTGTATTAGAAACAGCTGTAAGTCATATAGACTATGCTTCTGAAAAGTTTGTATTAGACCATAATTGTAAATTCAGCACTACTGAAGACAGATTTGAAAAAAAGGATTTTCTATGGAAGATGCTGGAGAAGCTGCTTTTTGAAGAAGAAGATGGGGATATAACTTCAGGTATTATTGCAGATATGATAGAAGACCTATCTAAAAAAGCATAGTACTGAAATTAGGGATTTGGCTAAATATATACTTAAACTTGAAAAAGAAAAAAACAAGGAGAAGATAAAGAGTTAGCCGAACAAGAGGATAACGACTATGTGCAAGAAGATGATGATGTTTTTGGAGACCAAAATGAAGAAGGGGATAATGGTACTGGAGAGGGTGATACTGAAAATCCTTTCGGCGACGATCAAAACTCTGAAGAAGGTGAACAAGAATCTGGAAGAATGAATCAAGCTCTGACGGCGACGATTCAAATCCATTCGGTTCAGATGATGGGGATTCCTCTTCTGGAGATGAGAATACATCTTCTACAGATGGTGAAAAACCCATTCTCATCAGACTCAGACAGCGGCGAAGCGAATAATGGAGAGTCTAGCTCAGATTCGTCTGAAAATCCATTTGCATCAAGTGACGACAATGAGTCTGGTTCTGATGATTCCTCTGATGATAGCTCTTCTGGTAGTGATAGCAATCTCAACAGTGATAATCCTTTTGAAAGTTTCATGGCTTCTGTTAGAAAAGGTAATCGTTATACTAATGTGTTCAGGGCTGTAGGAATAGAATCAGGAGATATCAGTTAATTATGTATTTGATACAGTAGGAACTGAATATAAACAAGAATTAAATAATTTATTTGAAGAGTTCGGAATGGAATCTCCTCAATTTAAAAGCTAAGCAAAAAGAAGTAGTAAAAATATCTGAGGGTTGCCATAGAAAGCATCTGTGCGTCTATTGCTACGATGTTTGGACTTGGATTACCATTAGATATGAGTAGAATAAAGTATTATAAATAGGAGGAAGAAAATGATATTATACGAATACGATGACATCTGTGATACGTTTGCTCAAAAGCTTAACTATCCAGCAAAAAGCTATAAAGTTTAATATAGCAATAGAAATAACAGACTGTACTGATAACAGAGTAAAGATGAATGCTATTAATATAATACGTGCTGAAAATTATAATAAGAATACGTATTATCCATATGTAAATATGATTGAAATAGTAAAATGATAAAAAGAATATTACAGGAATTTCCTATATTTCATTTTCCATTTAACTACAAAAGTCCATTTACAAATATGATAGATGAAAAGGTTGGCGGAGTTATCTAAAACAAACTAAAGTTCCTTTCACAGTATCAGTAGTGGTTATAGCTAAATCTAGAGGAAGACTTAATAATAGGTTATTTGGATATTATAAGACTCTTAAAGTTTCTGATAAAGGAATTCAATATGATTGTGACTTTATTAAAGAAAAGAGCGAATGTATGAAAGAATTGGAACGTATTAATACGTTGCTTACATATGTTGGTAGTAGAACTTCGTATAAAATTAAGCATACTTTCTAACTTTTTATACAATAAAATTATAATGCAGGGATGTAAAAATTCCCTGCTTTATTTTTGTTAGCCAGATAACTATATATATTAGGTCGTATTTAGGTTTTATTAAATACGATTAAAAGCAAAAAGGAGGAAAGAAAATGATTGAGAATTTTTTTATTTACCACCAGTGGTAGAATCCCTATCTGGTATTCCATCAGGTAGAAAAAGCTCTATACGAAGCTACTGTTAAACAAGTAGAAGAGAATAAGAAGAGTGTAAAGATAAAATATGGTATGAGTTTTGATACCATAAACTTAGAAGAGCTTTATAAAAAAGATATGGAATCTGGTAAAGGGTTTATTATAGATACTAACATTAACTATGATAATATAGATAGTGAAAGAGACTCATTAATAAGTAAAGACAGTATATTCAGTTATAAGTTCGGATTTCGTTCAGACGACCCTAAGCAAGTACAGGCTAAAAAGATGTAGTTGTGCTTGTGGAAGAACTGTAGAGTAGTACTCCTGGAGGAACTTGTGAACATTGTGGAACATTAGTAACTCCTGTACAAAAAAAGTGAGAGGTTGGATTATATCAAAGAATTTTAAAAGTGTTTAATCCGACGTGGCTTACACGTTTTTTCAAATATGCAAAAGAAGACTTCTATATCAGAGAAAGAGATTAAGAAGGATTTGTTTAATTGCAATAAGAGAGATGGGATTAAGCGTAAAATCCTGGAATATGCTAGAATTACAAGATAGAAATAACTTAGTACAGTTTATAGAAGCATATGTAGAGCCAGAAATGAAGAATTTCTTTATGACGACTATAAACCAAGCAATGACTAATGCAATACCAGTTATATCAAAAGACTTTAGACATTACCAAGTTGTAGAAAGTATTAGTGGTAAAAAGCAGATGTAAGAACACATGAGTTAAATAAGTATTATATTATCATCAGTGACAATATAAACAAACTAAATAACATAAGTGAATATGCTTCGCAGAATAAGAAGAAGATATATTTACAAAAATATAAGTGAGAAATTTGAACAGATAATGAATGTCATTATGGATGAAATTGGAGATGGTAAAGAATCTCTAATTAGAGGTAAGACTGTTAGTAAGAGAATGAATAATAGTTGTAGATGTATTATAGAAGGTCTTACATTCAATAGTAGATTAGACGTGTGTACTATTCCTTATAGAATATTTGGAGAAATAACTATCGGTCCATTTTAGAGAATATTACGATAGGGTATGGAGTGACACCTGAATCTATTAATAGAATGAGGTCTAATATACCGAATGAGTTTTGATTGTAAAGCTTATGACTAAGGTATTAATAGACTTGAGAAAGGATAAGAAAAACTTTATATTATCCTATAGACCACCTTGTATATATATGTTCAGTCAAAACTCAGAAGAAATCATAGCACTTACAAAATGATAGAGAACAAGTACTTAGATTTAATGCTATCACTGTAGATGCGGCAGACTATGGAGATTTTTGACGGAGACACAAAAGGACTATTTAATATAGCAAGAAAATCTATACTTCCTACATATTTCGCTCTTAATCCAAAGGAGGAACTTACAACCCAATATCAGGTACATTTAACGAATCATTTAACTTGATAGAAGGTTCTTATTTAGCAGTATACAAATTACTTAATGTCGATACAAAGGTAGAAGACGAAGACATCCTCACAGAAAGCAGACATTCAAAAACTTCAAAAATATCAAAAGTGCATAATTCCCTATAATTGACAATCATCTTTGTAATTAATTTAAAGGAGATGATTGAGTATGAGAAAGACAGTTATACTCAAGGGGCCAAATATTTAATAAATATGAAGTCGATGAAGATGGAAACATATATAGAAAAGGTTCTGATGTTCCATTAAAAAAATTCGGAGACGGGAAAGGATATCTGAGAGTAGATCTTATGAGTGATAGAGCTGAGAAAGTTATGGCTAAGATACACTTAGTAGTGATGCATACGTTTGTAGGTAAACAAGACCCAGGTGTGATTATAAATCATATAGATGGTGATAAGACTAATAGTGCACTTTCAAATCTTGAATACATATCACAACGGGAAAAACGTTGCACACGCACAACGGTTAATAAAAAAACCTACCTTATTTGAGAGGAAGATACAATAAAAGCAAATATTGGACCTTAGAGATAAAAGGCTACACTTTAAATCAAATAGCAGATGTGGTCGGGTTAAGATATCACGTTGTCAGAGACATGCTTCAAGGACGTACTTATAATTATGTTGAAAGGTAACTCATGTAATGCGGAGTTACCTATCGCATTTTTGTACAGCGTAATTAAATGCAATCCCCTTAATTGAATAAGGGGATTATATACATTAAAAAGGATTGCTCGTGACATATTTATTGTCGTCAAGATAACTTAATACCAAAAGAAATCTTCAGGTATTCTAATATGAAATTTAAAATTTTAAATCTTCTTCTAACTATGCATTTCTAAGACATTAACTAACAGTAGAAAGCAAACCGCAGTAAAAAAACCCGTTTGCTTATTATAATTTTTCAAATCTATTAAATATTTCAGGAGGTACTTAAGTTACCTTGACACTTAGTTGTTCAACAAGAGAAAATGTTTATTCTGTTGATACTGGAGGAAATATAATGAAAATAAAAAACATATAAAGGTAATATCACAGAATGGGACATGGTCACTGCTAACGTAAGTATACTGGCGGAGGAGGGTCTTATATCTGAAGAGACATATATAAATTTAAAAAGAAGCTGACAGAAAGGCTAGAAATATAACGATAGGTTGCTTAATGAGAGATTTAGCTTCTGAATTCAATCTATCAGAGAAATTTGAAGAGTATTTAAAGAAGTATACAAATATGTTTATAGAAGAAAATAAACTTAAAGATGCAAATATATTAGAAATAGCAAGAGATGCCATATTTCTATATAACAGTAAACAAAAGTATTCTAAGTTTGGAGATTATATAAAGTTTAAAAAGAAGAATACGTATTATTATATGTTAGAGTTTACTGTGTCTGACACATCTAATAATAAAAATAATATTATATAAAAATGATAAAAGGTATATCTGTAAGAGGAGGAACTATTGATAAGAACCATAAGGCATATGAATATCTATGTAGACTTATGTCTGATGTTATTAATAGTAATACCAAATCATATATAAAATCGTTAGCTACATATTCTAAGATTATGAATGCTAGTGAGGAACAACTTATAAAAAGGTATTGATAATGCCTATTTAATCAAACTGATGAAAGAAGTAGCATACTACAATTTAAAAGGAGTGATATATGATGAAAAGAAATGAAAAATTACTATAGGAGACGTGAATATAATCTTTTTGAGCACAGTGGTGCTACTAGGTATGAAGCTGTATTAGACAGTGATAATAAGGAAGTATTAGCGTGTCTTGGTTCTGATAAAAATGTACCAATAATAGTTGACTTAGCTAATTCAAAAATAACTATTATTATTAACAGATATACGGATAATACTGTTAAAAAGTATAACTATATATACTGATTATAATGATTATAAACGTAATGTTGTAGTTATAGCAGGTGTGATTGCTGGATTGCAATATAATAAATAGATACAACAAGGAGGAAAGGAAATGAAATTTAAAACCAGATGAATGGGAAGTAACGTTCGATGACATTAACAGAGTGGAGAAAGAAATGAGAGAAATGAGGACTGTTAAAAAGATAGTGAGGAATATACCGACAGTATCAGAACCTCCAGTAGAAGCTCCATTTTAAAAAGAGACGTAGAATAGATATGTCTAAAACAAAATTAGCTAAATATCAAACTACGAAAATTATTATCTCCATTGGCCGATAAAGACCATAGTATGAGAGTTGATATGTTTGTCAATCAATTTGATAATATGGTAATGCCACTTAAAAGCAGAGGTTCCAATATTATCTTCTGCACTATATGGGGATATGCTTAGTAGAAGTGAGTTGTATACATAAAGCTAGAGGTAAAATAACACTTCTTCATAAGATAGTGTATCAATATCGTAAGATATATATTTATAAATTAAATGATAGAATACATCTGATGGATAGTAATGGATACATAAATACAAATGGAATTTGCTGTATACAAAGAACAGATTTAGATGCATTAGAAATAGGGAGTTGAATATGATATTTCTGATGACGACGATAACTTTTGTATTGAATATCCAGACCAATATGACCCTACTATGGATATAGTAAAGTATGGAGTAAATTTGGTAATGATAAATACTATTGATAAAGATACAGTTGATGATGCTGCTAAGCTATCTGACTCAGCTCTTGCAAAAGCTAGGAACTATCAAAATGAAGACTGTAAATATAGCATTAGAAAAATAAAAATAATAAAATCAGACTTTCCAGATAAGATACCAGAATTAGGAAAGTTATTAAAAACACCAGTAATATTTAAAAATAGTGGAAGATGAAGAAACAGTTAGTAGTATTTCACAATCTACAGATACTCCTGTAGGTTTAGAAGATAGTCAAATTATAGTAGAACCAAATAGTTATATTGGATACTTTGAAGTTACTGCTAACGAACCAATAGAAAAACGACCCTATTTTAGAAAGATATAGATTAGAATATTTAGAATTTAGACAAAAAAAGTAGCTAATGCATTAAGACCATATGTATTATATGATAGAAGTAACTGTGATAATAAAGTTATAGCGTTTTTATGAGAACTTTAGTATAAGCAAATTCCGTACAGAGAAGAAAGCTTTAACGTGTCCTTTTATCAGAATGGAAATAGTTACGTATGATTTTGGTGCTATCGGATGTAAATTCAGTAATGAACATGGATGTAAAGCTACAAGTCAAAACTCAGTCTATGGAGGATATCTAGTAGCAGAAGACGGAACACCAATAGATATGGTATTCTCAGTAAGTGCTCACATAGCAAGAAGTATTACAGGAGTGTTATGGGAACAATGGCTTACAGGAATGAGTATGTATTTGACTAGAAAATATAAGACATTAACAGATAAAGAAGAAAAGAAAAGACTTATATCTGATTATAGAGAAGTACTTAACATATTTGATTTAGAAAAAGCACATAAATCATTTTCAGATAAAGATATAGATACTATTTTAATGAACTATCCTGCAATACCAATAGCTATAATGCCATATGAGCAAAGAATAGATATGGAAAGTGGAGCACAAGCTATGCGTATTTTTAAGTAAATGGGGATATGAAGAACAGACTATTTGGGTATGTGATAGAGATGGTAATAGAATTAGACCTCTTACTGATAAACATTTAGTAGGAAGCGTTTATACTATCAGAGATATCACGACCCTGAATATCAAAAATAGTTCTATATCGGAAGTTACTCTTACTACAAAAGGTATACCAGAAGAAAAGTCTAAATCAAAAAGAGATGCACAATCAATCCATAGTAAGAAAGCAACAAAGATGGACGTGCAACTTACAGCACATTTAACTGGATTATTAAATGATGCAGACTTATATGCTATGCAAGTAGACGATAATAGTTCTCTTCATAGCTTACCTGAGTATTTGAATGCCATTGGTTTAAATATCAACTGGAAGGAGAACGAATGATGAAATACCTTACAATAGATAACGGAAAGTTTGTAATTACTGATGAATATGTACCACAAGATAAATTTGCTATTATGTTTGAAAATAATGGTAAAAATGATGCGTATATCTTTTCTAAAGACCCTGTGTTTGTAGATGGGGAAAAATATATTATTAAATGGACAAAGAGTTCCATTAAAAGAATCTTACGATAGTTCCTATTAATGAACATTTTGAAGAGTTAGTACGTACATTAAGAGTTATGGTACAAAATGAGTTTTCTACGAAAAATGAAACTAGATAAAATACCTAATCCTGCATTGGTAGCAATGCCAATGTTCACAGGAGTAGTTTGTAATACTATTCTTTCTGAGGGAAAAGAGTATACCTTTAATGAAATCACAACAGGTAAGAAAAGTCAAGCTTAGTTAGAATGCTTAAGAAGCAGATAGAAAAGAAATAAAAGATATATCTATAGATTTAGCATATGAATTACTAGGATTGTATGGAATAAATCCTGCAGTGATGTTTAACCAAAAATTATATCAAAAAGTAGGGAGGAAAAGAAATGTTATTATACGATCGTGAGATTTAGTCAAGATGAGAGAGTTGGAGAAAGAGTTTGCTGTCAATCCACTTTCAGATGAAAAAGTTATAGTAAAATTAGAAAAAGATATATTTCTACGGGGTATAAAAGTCAAGATGCATTTTAAATACATATATATTTGAAGTATTGGAAGATTTTTGATGTACCTCATGATATAAGGAAAGAATTAATATACAGAGATAACTATTACAAAGGAAGATTTAATAACTATATGAATCATGTAATAGAACTTTGTAAAGAAAGAATAGATAATCCAGTGGTGATGCTCCCACATTTATTGGGGATATATTCAGTTGCTTCCACAGATTATCAGTAGTATCAAATGAAACACTATCAATGGACCACAGTCTAATGGGATATTTAAGAGCATACGAACAACATCCAGAGTTCGCAGAGCTATTTAGAAATCCTGTAATAAAAGAAGACCGATGACCCGTATACTGTAGAAAAGAAATACGAATACATAAATGATACTATAATAAAAGCAGATGTACATCCATTATCTGATTTCTTAAAAATCTGGTGTTAAGTCAAATAAACTTCAGATAATGGGATTTGTACAAGTAGGACTACAACCAGATCGATTAGACCCAGGTAAAGTAAAGAATAATACCACATCTGGATGGCTTAATGGACTTCGTAATTTACCAGATATGGTTCACTTAGATAATCAAGCATTGGAAGCTGTTATAAAAGGAAAGAATGAAGTTCAAGAACCAGGGAATTGGGTAAACTTATAAATGTAGCTCTTACAGAAACTAAGATAAATAAAGATGTAACTAGAGCTGTAGTACATGATTGTGGAACTCACGATTATGAAATAGTTAAAATAAAAGAGTGCAAAAGATTTTACAAAAATACAGATATAAATATATCGTAGACCCAATAACATATAATATATTAGGTTATGTTGATTTAAATAGAACAGACCTTATAGGAGCTATGGTAAGTTTACGTATGCTTCATCATTGTCATGGTGTAAATTGTGTATGTGAAGTATGTACTGGAGCTAATAATAAATTCTTACAAGATACAGGTATATTTAAAAATAACATCTATGAATATGGTATGCATGTAATTGGAGGAAAGTTCCAAAAGGTAATATCTATCAAACATAGTAATAATGCCTTTGTAAAAACCAATACCAGTAATATTCAGAGGAAAACGTTATGAAAACATACTAGACTTCATACTAGATACAGATTATATTACAGACTTTGAATTTGATAAGCTTATATTTGCTGTAGGAACTAAAGTAGAACTTAGAGATATGGATGGATATAGATTCAAGAGACTATTCATCAATGATGAATATGTAGATATATTATTAGATAAACCAATAGAATTAAATGGACTTACTCTAACTATCTATATACCAAATGACAGCGTATTACTTACTGCAAAAGATATCCAAGTAATGTTACGTATGCACAGTTCTACAAGTAAATATCTATTACCAGAAGATAAATGGGACAGAACAGGACTATCATCAATGACAAGAGCAGAACAATTAAGTTCATTCTATAAATACTGTCAAACTAAAAGTATCATTTGACCATTCAATGTATTATGAAATGATAGTAAATGCTATGATGAGAGATGCTTCTGATTTATCTTCTAAGCCTACTGAAAACAGAGCTTATAGATATCATACACGTAAATCAACTTACATCTTCTGTAGATAAGAGTAAGAAGTTTAGTAATAAGATACATCATGGATATGTTAAATCAAATATATTAAGTGTAATACCAGTAGTAGAGCCTTGTGAGGCAGATGTATTATACAATATAGTAGATAATAGAGAATTAACAGAAGCAGATGTACCAAAAGAATTACAAAGAATACTTCGTGAAGATTATGACAGTGATATAGAATTAAAGAATGAGTATAATTATGAAGTATGTAAAACAGATTTGTGACGTTAGTCAAAAAGATGATGATTACAGCGACGATGAGGAGGATTAAAATGGACATTGAAATAAAACATGCTGGGACATCTGAAATGCCTTACATATACCTTGCAGAGCTTAGGGCTCTGTGAGGGACCATATAAATCATGGTATTGATGAAAATGAATATGGATGTCGTATGCGTAATATAGGAACATTTGCAAATGATATCAAGACATATTATCATAAACATAAAAATTAGATGTGTTGTAGCCAAAGTAGATGGAATTTGTAGAGGCTTTATAGCATTTGCTGTAGAGCCATATCATACGTATATAGTATCTATATACGTAGACGAAGAGTTTAGAAATAAAGGGTATAGCTATCAAAGTTAGTAAGTAAAAGTAAACATATATACAGGACACAACACATTAAAAAGCATTAATTGCTGATTATAATGATACATGTAAGAAATTTGCAACAGGAATAGGATTTAAAAAGATAAAAGATTCAAAACATACATGGTATGGGAGAATATATGTGTGAGGTTAATAAAAACAAGAGGCCAATAGGAGGATAGATGAATTACGAAAACATCAACAGCTTATTGGATTGAACGTGGCTACATAAGTAAAGAAATAGCAATGAATTTACGTAGTAAATTCAGTGTGTTGAACTTTTATGACAAAAAGCAGAAGTTCCGACAGCATATTTTGAGATTGGGGGACTATATTTGTATCCCCAAAATCAAATTTGAATTATTAGAAAGTTTAATTAAAAGGTAAATTCTATAGAGAAATAATAACACCAAATGATAATAAAGAAGTGAAGTATAGCCCACTTAAATATAAAGAAATGAACCATCAGAAGATATAGTAAAAAGGAGCAGTAGAACATTTTTACTAATGAACCAGATAAAAAGAGTCTGTGTTTGTGCAAGACCAGGATTTGGTAAAACATTTATGAGTGCTGTATTGTATCTAAGATGAAATGTAAGTTTATGTTTATAGTCTATAGTAGTGATTTAGTAGAGCAAACTTATGATGCTTTTGTGGATTACTTTGGGACATCTGAGGGATTTTTAAGACTGGACCAATCTAAAGGGTTTATGGAAATAGACTATAAGAAAGTAAATGGAATATTCTTAACACATAGTATGATACAATCTTTAATAAAAAGATACGGAATGATGAATGTCACAAATGTAATATTCAATAAATTCAAATGTGATATGAAGATAATGGATGAATATGATACTTATGTTAAGAACTTATACTTCTTGGAATGTTGGGAGTAACTTTAAATATAACTTATACTTAACTGGTACTAAGTTTAAAAAATATGAGACCAGATGATAACATATTTCAAATGATATATAAGCATACTAAAAACTCTAGGAGCGGATGTAAGACTTCCTGTTAATAGAGAATGTTATGTTATCAAGTATAAAGTTTAGTCCTACTAAAGAGAATACTCTTTAATGCATATGAATGATGAGAAACTCTTTAAAGTGAGATATAATGACTATATTGCTAGAAAAGGATGTATTATTAGATTATGTAATGAAGAACTATTATAAATCTGACGATAGTCCTCTTCGTACTTTTAATAAAAAAGATGGAGGTAGTATAGCATTATATGTAGGACGTATAGAAAAATTGTGAAATAGTAAAGGACAAGCTCATAAATTATTATGGTATTAAAAGAAGAAGATATTGGTATATATACAGTACTATAAATAAGAAAGAAAAAGGCTATAAGTGAAACTAAACCATGGATAGTTACTACGACTAAATCTATGGGACGTGGATATGATAATAAGAATCTTCGTGCACTTATATTCCTAGAATTTAATTTTTGGTACAGCGGATTATATGCAAAAATATCAGTAGAGTTGCACGTATTGGAGGAAAGTCTGGACTTGTATTTGAAGGACTAGATTTGAGTTTTCCAAAAAGTAATTGCAAACCATAGTAAAAAGTAAGAGAGGATATTTATACAGATATGTATTCTCAAGTACATTATAGGGAAATACCAGAACCTATATACAAATATTATAGTTATGGATATAGACCTGATAGTAAATTTATATTAGAACAGAAGAAGAAAAGGAGATAACGATGATAAGCAGTGACACTAAATTCATAAATGCAATAGTAAATGTTACAAATAGTTTCTTTTTATTAACTTGGTTAAAGTATGTAGTACTACCTGTTATAAAACTAGTTAGTGTAGTTAGATTAATATTAAGTCTTATATTAATAATTCCACTAGTAATATTAGGAATACTTATACATTTACTGATAATCAGACCACTATGGTTTATAATTAGACTATTTATAAAAAGTGGAGGTGTCTGATATATATGAATGAAACATTAGCTAAGGAAGTGATGTTTATAAGGCCTAATGACGTGTTATTTAGCTACGACCTTATTATCATAGATATTTATAACCAATTAAGACATAAGCTCAAAAGAAGTTGATAAGGGAAGCTTTTAGAGTGAAGATAGAAGTACATTTAATGAAAATCTGTATATGTATAGTATTGATTATGATGATAAAGGAAATATGTTCTTTAGGTCTGATATAGATAAGCGTAGAGTAGATATGAAGATTATAACGTAGTAATAGCTTCTAAAAGCATAGTTTCATATCATATGATGTTTGGGTATGGCTATATGAAAACTCCGTATGCGAATATAGTATATGAAGTTGCGATATCTTTCTTTAATTATTCTATGATGGATATTGAAGATGGATTTAATATGTTTATAATAACAGCAGACCACGTCGTACCAGAAACATATTACATTGGAAGATTCTTTAGGAATAAGAATAAAAGTTGAAACTAAAGTTATAGATATGAAAAACTTTCTGCTTGGTTTAAATATCAATTCAAAGATGTTACTAATGGAGTAATGAATACTATATGGCTTGCGGAAGACTTCAGTGACCCAATAGCTATTATGATGATTGCTCAAGAGAATGAACCACTAGAAGATGACATATTAAGAAGAATTATGCTTGAAACTAGAATAGTTCCTATCAATGAAGCTAATATGAAGAGAGCTGAAGAGCTGTCTAAAGAAGAACGTGTCAGTGGTAATATAGGAGTAATAGATACCTTCAAAAATTAGTAAAAATAGACCAATTATTATAAGCTATTTTTTAGCTATATATCATAAGGTATATAATAAAAATACTGGAGGTATATACCATGAAAAACAAAACTTAAAAACAAGATAGACACACTAGCAGGAATGTTAATCCTGCTAAACTTTATTATTATAGGAGCTCTAGCAGTTGCTGGGTTCCTATTTGGTTTTAGATTTGAATCAGGAAAGGAAGTATTACTATTCCTGATTCCACTTATATGTATTGTGGCTATCACAGCTACAGTATTACAAATTAGTAAAGAGGAGATTAGTCTCTCTCTTTCTTTTTACCGCATCGCTTGACAATCTTGCTGTTGATAAACAATTAAAGGAGGAATTAATTATGGCTTGGAAAAAAAGTTATTCTGAGTACTACAGCAGACCAAATCGTGTTTACACAAAAATACGTCTGCTATTAAGAATTCCATTGTAAGATTAGCCTTTACTACTGAAGATAGAAGACCTACTAATACAGCAGGTATATTTGTACTAAGTGGTCCTAATACTTGGAATGGTAGAGTTAAGCAAGGTTCTTATTTATGGTATGAAGAACAGGGTGGAGGTATATTCACATATACTACATATGATATAGAACCTCTAAGGAACTATAACATAGAACCAGTGCATAAAGATATAGTTAGTAATAATGACGTATTAACTATACCTGAGGGTGCATATTTTGTAATTCAAAATAAATCAGATGATAATATCTTTTTAGTATAGTAGGAGAAGGAACATTTACACTTACAAAGTGGCAAATGCTTTCATTTACATTTACTAGAGAAACACAAATTAGAATTAAAGGAACAGGAAAAGATATATCATACTTCTATGGAGAAGCTCCATCTTTAACACAATTAAGTAAAGCTACTAAAGATATGCTTGAAGAAGTAAAGGCATCTGTAGATTTACTTAATGCTAATCCTGCTACTAGAGCAGAAGTTAGAGAATTAGGGTAAAAAGATATATTATGATAGATATAGTCCAGATGTGTCTACAACTATAAACACTATAGACCCTACTGTCATATTAGAAGTACCTATGCCTTTTATTAGAAACAGATGAAGATTTCGATAGCGAAGTTCTTAAAGATGGTGAAATGCTTGATTTCATATTAGGGTATTACATATAAGAATGAAAAATGGAACTGATACAGAATCAGCTATAAACTTTTCTGCAAAGATAAGTAAAACAGCAAATACTATTCCTATTACAGATTTAGATATATATGATACTGTATTAGGAATGATATTAGATGAAAATTAAACTAGATTGGAATGAAGATAACGGTACTTTAAAAGCAACAGTATATTTCAATAACTGGATACATACTGATACTAATAAGTACGTTAATATAAAAGATTTATTTAAAGCTCCACTTACAGTAACTCTTAGAATAAAAAGTGAGCAAGCTGTGTGGAAAGAGTCTGCTAAAACGTTTGCTACTAAGCATATAAATAAGCTTATACATACAAAATGCTAGATTTAATAAGAGTACATTTCTCTACAACTACATCTTATAACTCATTATTTGATAATATAAATGGAGTTTTCTTATAATGAAGTTGCTAATACTGTATATAAAGTAAAAGATAATATCGTAGTAGAGAAACTTGCATCTGGTAGTAATACTGTGTATAATGTGCATGACCCTGCAAATAAAATACAGGTTAAATATTATACAGGAAGTTCTCCAGCTGTAGAAGTTTATATGGACGGTTTTTACTATACCAGATGGACAAAAAGCTACAAGTATAGTAATAGAAAACCTTACAAATACAGATGCTAGTATAAATCTTAATATGGACTTCTTTAGAAAAGAATAAGAGCGATAGAGCTATAAATAGGTTGCAAATCCTAATGTATGGAACGTAGCTTTATATGAACCATTATTAGGTCAAAAGTCCATATACTCATTTATTTGAAAAGACTTAAGAGCACGATGGACTTAGGGTATAATTAAGATAATAACAAGAAGGGGGATTAATAAATGGCTAATCCGTTTCAAGAACACGGTGGATTAATAATGTCAGAAGAGCAAGTGAAAGCATTTGCTAGGAGATTTTATTTCATTTTTAGTTAATAAAGACCCATCAGTTTCAGATGCTTCTATAACTGCTTCTATAGATAAATTAGAATCAGATATGCAGAAGTTATAGAAAAGACAAAGATAGAAAAGAACTTCACATGGCATAATCCATTTTATATTAAAGTGCCTAAAAACACTACATATCCTGTAACTATAGATATAGATGGTATAGATATTACAGGAAGAGCTATATCTATTGGTATGAAAGTTCCTATTTCTTTTTTTACTAATGTAGATAATACTCCGCATATTTTATATGCAAATGGTTACGCTATTAAAATAGTTAAGAAATTAAAATATGATGCAGATATAACATCATCTACAGTTAATAATATATTTATGCTTGAAATACCTGAAGTAGAATCTGGTACTATAAGTGTTTGAGTGTATTAATAGTGAAGTTAGAGAATATAATGTAGCAGATGATATACCAGCTGTCACTCTTGCTCAACATGCTAATAAAGAGCTTAGAATAGCTCCTGATACACATATACCAGAACTAGCGGACGTAGATAGAATACTTCGTACACGTAGTGATGTTCAATATATAGATTTCATTACATCAAGTATGATGGTAAAACAAGAGTTAGCAGGAAATCTAGACCCTAAGACATGCATACTTTTACAAGAGAAGATGATAATACAGATAACTTAACATTTCATATATGATAATATAACTGAAGCTAAAAGAGAACTAGCGGAAGTGTATAAAAGAATTCCTCATTTATGGAGATATATTACAGTTAAGTTTGATGATAACATTACTAATATAGATGGGCTATTTGAAAATACAGATTATCCTGAGACTCGTAGAAATCTATAGAGGAGCTAATATAACTTCTGCTAATAACTTATATCAGTAATAGTGGAATAGGAAGTATATCTCCTAATTTATTTAAAGGGGAATACCATTGTTATCGTCTATAACGCACGCATTTGCTGGAACTCATGTTACATCTGTACCACACGCAAATGATTTATTACCTGCTTCTCTAACAAATGCTACTGGATTATTTGCAGATTCAAGTCTCAAGAAAGACCCTGAATACTGGAAACATACTAATGCTGATTTAACTGGATATGTAAGTAAAACGTTAGATGACCCTATAGCTCCAAATCCATATCAAGGGATATAATACAAACAGAGCATATCCAAGTACGTTTGATAGTAAGAATTTAGTATTTAAGAATGTAGCTCAATTTAAAAGCTTATTATCCAAGTAGAATAGAGCATATAATAGTGCAGAAACATTAGACGTTACAGACTTATCTGCTTTTACTATTACTATAGAAGATGGAAATTTAGACGGAATGTTTGAAAACACAAATATAGTAAAACTTCCTAAGATGATAGTAGCTCTAAAGCAACTTCTGCTAAGGCATTTGCTAAGAACGTTACTACATTAATTAATACAGATGCTATAGAAAATATATTTACAGCTTGTCCTAAGTTAGCAAACGTTACAGAAGCTTTCTCTGGATGTACAGGACTTACAAAAAGGATTTGAGTTCATCGGAGCTACAGATACTGTATCTAACTACAGTAGAGTATTCTTTGGATGTACTAATATAAATAAAAGATACTATCCCATGTCCATGGAGATGGAACTGACTAGATGGATATCCAGATGATATAGTAGGAAACAGATGGACTTAAGGAATTCCTAATTTACCAAACTGGGTTCCAAAATCATGGGGAGGTCCTGGAACAGAACAAGATACTCAAGCTCACACTGGAGCTAGGTCTGCTGTACCATTAATATCTTCTGCTTATATAGGAGATACTATGTTTAGTGCTACATTCCCTAACTAAGAGCTGGAGACTTAATAGAAATAGCTATGGCAGACCCTGATGCAAGATTTACTGTTAAGGGAGATATAAAACGTATATATGCTACTGTAGGAAAATGCTTCTGCAATGCACTTTTGGTATAAAGCGATATAACAGAAGATAAACATGCTAAATTGCTTAATCACTGACTGTATAAGAATAAGAGTAAGAGAAATGAGACGTACTCAGATAAATTATGGAGCGAATACATTTATCAAACTCCTGCTGTTAGATTAGTTCCAGTTACACCTACTACTCTAATCTAGAAACAGTAGGATTTATTACAGATGGGAGGTCTAAATGAAAAAGAATATAATCATGCTTAAATCTCCAAGTTCTATTACTAATACTTCTGCAATAGTAAGAGTACATAGTTATAAAGATGGAAAGTTTTATCCTACATATGGATGGACTATCCTAACTTAAGTACTAATGCAAATAATATAATAGAAATAAACTTAGACCCAGATAATGTATTACAATCTATGAGAGGTTTACAAGATACTCTTCCATTTGGGTGTACTATATCTATAGAATGTCCAGTAGGTTCTGAACCTATGTGGATATCAGAATATGTATGCCACTAATATAGCAGATACAAATGCTATAATAGATGAGAGTAATCTTGATGTATCTAGAGTGAAATCAGAGATATAAAGACAGATGGTAATAGTATCAGCTACATTCTACAGGTCTTAAAGCAAGGAGAATTTGAGCCATATGAAATAGAGAATGGAGATGCTTTAGAAAACGCGAGTTTATAAAACAGTACTACAGTGCAAATATACAGCTAATAGTACAAGTATTCGAAGCCACACTTCTAATCAAATAGGAGATGATAATAAAGTACTTGCAAGATGGCGTACAGCTGGAGAACAGTATTACAGTAAATATACTGGAGGAAGACAATCTCAGGCTCTTAAAGCTGTAGTGATAGAATAGACATGAACTTATAAAATGGAAACTTAATAATATACATATATGATAGAGATACTCTTGCAGCATTTAATGAAAGTGCATTAGTACTCACATTCAGTAAAAGCGGAACAGAAATATCTAATCAGAGGAACTATAAATGTATTACCAAATAGAACAGCTGTTCTTATAAGTGGTACAGATTTAGATAAGATTATAGCATTAGGAGGAATAGTTACAGATTAAAAGCTTCTGTAGTAGGAGCAGTTGTATCTTCTAACACATATAATCTTGATATAGATACTTTAGTTCCTACAACTCCGGGAGGAGGAACATCTCCTACACCAGGAGGAAGTTCAAGTGGAACTAAGTATTTAGACTTAATAAAGATAAAAGTGGCAGTAAATCCAGAAACTAATATAGATATACTTGAGCTTTGATGTATCGAATGATACTGAAGTTGAGATGCTTAATATTAAGTCTATATCAGGAGGAATTACAGCAAGATTCTCCAGATGTTACTCTTACTGCAAGACAGCTTAGTATTAGACCATCGATTTGGATTTTGGATGCCATTTACTGGAGATGCTACGATATCTGGAGTAAGACTATGCACTTATGAATACAGAATTAAAGGCTCTTGAATAAAGAAGAAACAGTTACACTTTTCTCAGAACTTCCATACTTTTGAATTAGAATTTAAAGTTAAAGAACATGTACTATATGGAGAAGTTAAATATAACGTTCAACGTGAGAAAACCAAAGATTTAATATCAAAGGAATTACTCTAATGAAGAATACAGAAAACTATATGAAATACCAGGAGTTCATACTCCAAAATGAAGAAAAACATAATTAAGCTAGACGTTAGTGCAGCCACTAAGAACTTAGAGAAACTACTAAGATTACATATGAATATACATATGCTGGAAAACCTTATAGTACTACTGTTACTTGGGCTGATACTGCACATGTCTAGCAACACTATATATATAAGGAGGAGATTAACATGGTAGCAGCTCGTGACATAGATGAGATAACAACGCATGTTTGAAGGAAAGATGCGTTTTGACGTAGATGCGTTTAACGACAAGAGGTGACATGAATATATTTATGAATGAAATTCTAACGGTGGATGGTATAGGAACACAAGAGCTTATAGACCAAATAGTACTACCCCCAGACATGATGCCTGGGAAGTTCCCATCTTCTAGAAACATTATTAGATGGGATAGATGACTGTATTAGAAACAGTAATGGCAATGATACTAGACGGAGTTTCAATGTCTCCAAGTGTATCATAACTCAATAAAACGGATTATTATGAAGAGATATTTCTACGTGATTTAGACAGACTTACATATGGTAATGGTAGTATGAATCCTAGAAAAATTATCTCCACTTACTTATTATATGAACCCACAATTTATTCTATAACTTCTTAAAACATAAAGTAGTAAAACCAGGTATATGGAAATATAGAAAAATCTAGAAATGAAATAAATAGAAAGACTAATCTAGATAAGGAAATGGAAGATACTGCAAGACTTAAAACAGTCATAACAGGATTTACTACATCTCTTCTTATTACACATAAGTTTGAAGAAGTGGATAAATATATGAATATAGAACGATAGATGTACCAAATAGAGATTTTATAGTAGATGACATAATAGAAGAGGAGAGTTACTTTATTCCAGATTTCTTAAAAGATGCTCTTAAATATAAAGAGGGAGAAGACCCTGTTCCTATAATAAAGAACGACCCTAGATTCAATAACTTCTACGATAGATATTTAGTTACTCATACAGAAGAAGCTTTTATTCAACTTTGTATGGAGTTTACTAAGCCAGAACGTTATAATCGTACTAGAGAACGTATAATAAACTCTATACAGAAGTAGAAAAGACATGTAAGTTCTTAGCTGCTCTGAAAATAGACGGAATGTCTTATCAAGAGATTATATACTGTAGAACGTATTATAGAAAGAAAAGAGCTAGAAGAGGGAGATGATTATTACATCGACCATAATTATAAAATCCAAAACATCAAATATATCGTAGATAATGAATGTGCAGCCAAAGAAAAGTTACTGTTGATAATGACTGCATTACTATAAGCGGACCTGAGACTATAAAAGAAACGTATAATTATAATGATAAGAATATGATACAAGATTACAATAATCCGTATTATATTATGTTTGGAAAAGAAGACGGACGTAGACTTCATAGAACATATCAATTCTAGTACTAGAAGTCCTCTATTTAAAGTAGGATTTACTACAGACCAAGTCAACCACTATAAAATGGAAATGACCCAGAGAAACTTAAAAGTACCGAGACAGTACGGAAGCTATTAGTAGAATAGCAAATGCATATATGAGTAGAGTTATATCCAAACATGGAGTTAAAGACGCTGATATCAAATTCTTAAGAGAAACTCCACTGGGACTTGGAGAACATAGATATCTTAAGTATTTAAAACTAAGTGATTTATTATCCGATAAAGCCGTATATAGAAGATAATAGCGATTATTGGGTATGTTTGAAACTTATAGAGTTAGACCAGCTTAGGAACGTTTATAGATGCAAAAATCAAGAAATATAACGAAGCATCTACGTGATAGACAGCAAGTTAATAGCATGCTTGGAGAAATGTATCCTAAAGCCCAGACATACCAAACTATTTTTAAACAGCACGAAGTGTTATGGGATACAGCGAGAAATAAATCCTCCTCCAGCAACATCATATCCGCCAAGAGAAAAGTACAATAATAATACCTGCAGATGATGATGCAGAAGATGGCAGTGCAGGCTCAGATAGAAGAACAGTCACGACTTCTGAAGAAGCAGCCACCAAAGAAGCATCGAAAATGAAGCTTTTAGATATACCAAAGATAACAAATGCTAGATTATAAGGAGGTAAATTATGCATGGAACTATAATGAATTATGGGGGCATATATAAGTAGAAAAGGTCTTCCTTTTATAAACTCTGCTGATAAGAATAGTCCTACGGGATTATTTTCAAAGATATATTTGGAGTAACGGATGAAAGATAGAGAGACCAAAAGCAGCTTTAATAAACTTACACTGTTATGTAATGCGTCCGTTATTCGTAGCAATATTCAGAACTGTTCAACGTTCAATAGCAAATTGTGCCACTCCAATAGTAATGGAGGAGACTTCATATAAGAAAAGGAGCTGTTTGGACCGTGTGATGATAAATATATGCCAGAGCCAGATATAATAGGAGGAGTGACCAAGATTTCTATATGAGGAATTGGGATAAAATAGATACATCGTTCCCGGAACAAGAGTTCGGTAAATACGCAAATAAAGAAATGAAATCTTCTATAAGTAAGTTTACAAAAGAACAAATGTTTAAAACACCATCAATATGTATTACCAATAGCATATAGGTCGGAAGAGGGAAGATAGTAAAATATTAGTAAACGATATCAATATATTATTATCAGATATAATACGTTATAGTAATGTATTAGCATCACAGGAAATAAACAGTCTATGGGGATAGATGTAAAAACAAGAGATATAGAATGTCTAGTCTCAGAGAGCTTGTAACGAATATTACAACTTTATGAAAGGTAGACACGTGGGACCAAAAAGGAACAGGACGTAAGCAAATACTGAGCCGTTCTGTAGATAATAGCTCTTTATAGTACATGCTTCCACACGTGTGGACTAATAAGAAGCTGGAAAAAGGATTATCAAAAGTATACAGATATAGAATTCCTATTCATCTGTTGTGTAAAAATGTTTGAAAAGATACAGTAATTAAGTTTAGCAAAACTTTATAGATTATCTATACGATAGAAATGCATTCCCACCTGATACGCAACAAGATTTACTTGCATATTATGATGTGGAATTCTTATCAGATGCTATAGATAAATTAGAAGACCCATTCTTCCGTGTATCAGATTTTCCTGCTATATGTAAGAATGGAACAGAGTTCGCTTCTATAGAATTAGAGTTTATAGTAGATAATAAAGGAACTCCTAGTCCACTTAAGAAAAACTCTTTCTTGGCTAGAATTCTTCTATATAACTTGTACTGTATTTGCAGATTTAAAACACAATCGTGGTATTGCACTACACGTTACCCTGTAGATAGCCAATTATCACAGCAATATATATTCCCAGTTGCACTGACACTTACTCCATATTTACTTAAATCAGTAAAAGTATTAGACTTTTACATATGATGGAGTATTCCCGTTAGTAGACGATTGCGAAAAGAATCATTACAATGAAAAATATTTGAGCAAGGAAGTCGTGTGATGCAGGACTAGCGGTGGTTTTGAATGGTATGGTTTTATAGCGTGGACACTATGTTGACATATTAAATCCTTTAAACAAATACATGTGTTAGAGGATTAAAATAAATAGTGTAGGTTCTCATTAGAGTGATCTAATGTCGAAAGTACGTTAATTGCAGGAACTCTCTTGTAGACAATCTGCAGCGAAAGAATCGGTTTATTCCTCTATCAATATATTATATTATGAGGTAAATATATGTTTGAAAATTTGAATTGGGTTCCTACTATGGATCGGTAAAGGATAATAGCTTATGGAGAAAATGAATATTATAGATGTGGGGATTTAGTTAAAATTGAACTATTTCATAAGCATAAAAGGATATTCATTATACAGCGTATATTGATTATAAGGATTTTGATTTAGTAAAAGAGTACTCATTATCAGCTCATCATGATAAGAGAAAACCAGATTACTTAGTATATGTTCATATAAGTCCACGCGTTAATGGATATAAGTCTCTACATAGATTAATAATGAACCCGCCTAAGAATATGGTTATAGATCAGTATTAATAGAAATCCATTAGATAATCGTAGAATCAACTTAAGAATATGTACTGTAAGAAAAATAATAGAAATCTATCCTCAGAAAGAATAATACATCTGGAAATATGGGAGTATACTTTTAAACCAGATAAGAAACGCAAAACCATGGGTAGCACAGAAGTACTATCAAGGAGCTTTTGGCTTCCAATAAGATTATTTACTACTAAAGAAGAAGCTATTGCTCATAGAAAGTATTTAGATGAAACATATAAATAAACTGAGGAGACGTCTCGACGGTCAAAGGCTGAAATGCTTTTGTAGAATCCAAGCGGAAAAGAAATGCGACCATCTCACTGAGATGTTGGAAATGACCCTGAATATGTATTACAGGAACACGTATGAATATCTCCACACGTAATACGCTTTGTAGACACGTATCTACATCGTGGGTAGCGATACTCAGACTGAAAAGCTGAAACGCTTTGGCTATAGATTAGCGACCTATAGTTTAACAACACCTATCGAAAGATATTTGGACCACGATTAATAATATAGTCCTCTACTAGGAAACTTAGTGGATGTAATCTAGTGAATTGCTGAAAGTCCTAAAGCTTTATCGCCTATATGCGGAGACGAAAAGTCAGAAACAAGGATAAAGATGTCATACGATGCAATAAAAGCCCTAGGTTGGGTTCCTAGTGACGACTCAATGGACAATCAGCAGCAGGCAAGCCTCTAATGAGGAAGCTCAACGACTAATAGTACATCTCAAGCTGAATGGAAGTGCTGAGACACCTAAATAATAAGATAAGTATTACATGGTGAAGATATAGTCTGTACTATATAGAAATATATAGCAGTATGGTTATACATACGGATTGAGAGTAGCGAATCAATCTGAACTATAGGGAGACAAAATTTCAAATAAACCGCTAAAACAGTAAAGAGGCTGTAGAAGACGTACACAAAAGCTCAAAACCTTTACTTAATGCATACGACTACGATGGAAACTTCAGAAGAGCTACAGGAAAAAGATGGAACTATCAAACGTATTACAGTCTTAGTAGAGATGCTAAGCACAATGAAAAAACCAAAGAAAATACGTAGCGACCATCCATTTGTGAAAGCTATTATGGACTGTAAAGAAGGAGATTTAGATATAGATTTAATATATCAACATCTGTCTTCATACGACCCTGATGAAGAACCTGAAATGGCAGTATATGATACTGTCACTATAAAGAGATTTAATAAAGAAATAAAGACTACTATTGGTAGACTTATAATAAATAAAATAGTATTCTGGCCATTCCTGAATAACAAGTCGTTCCCATATCACGAAGCTGTATTTACAAAGAAGTATATGGATGAAATATTTATGGAGTTTGCTCAGTTAGTAATGACTAAAGAAGCTACTGAGGAGATGTAAACCACACTATAGACATGTTTACAGAATTCTGGATTAAGACTTTTCACTAGTATTCAATCAGCAGTATCACTGTTCATGATGACGCCTAGGGATGAATACAAGAAGATGAGATAGTATAATGAAACCAGCTTCCAAGAATATAGAAAAACTCATGATATGGGTAGATAGGAAAAGGCTGAAAAGCAAGTATTGGATAATGCTAAGAAGATGTTCTCTGAGGGACGATATGATGGAGTTATATGAATCTGGAGCTGCCATGAGATGAATAATGACTGGAAGACTATAGAATGCAAGTATGGGAAGTTTGCCTAACTTGGATGGTACTGCTGAAGTTATCGTTGAAGATGCTTTTAGCAGATGGAATATCGCTAGACTATACTGCAGAACTTACTAATACTGCTCAAAAGGAGCTATAGATAGAGGAGGTAAGACTGCCTTAGCTGGAGCATTATATAAGCAATTAGTAAAACGGATTCTCAAATATGTTTGGAATTCGTGGGGATTATGGTAGTACAAAAGGTATAGTTATGAAACAGATAATAAATGGGATATAATGAATAGATATGCTATCGTGAGTAATAAATCTGTAAAAGATTACCATGAAAAACGTAGATAAGTTCTTAAATAGAAATTCATTATGAGAAGTCCTATGCACTGTAAAATGAAAGATACGAATGTATGTAGCTGCTGTGCTGGTAGATAAGACATTTGACATACTAGGAAAAAGACCAAATCCCAATAGGATTATATGTAGGAGAAATTGCTACTGGTATACTTAATATGTTTATGAAATCTACGCATGATTTACATATCACACAATTCTGTAATAAAGGATTTAAATAACTACGTATATCCTAAAAAGGAAAGAAGAGTTATTTGAGAATAAAAGAAGACCCAATAGACCATAATGTAAAGATATACTGTTTGGAAGATATTACTTGGAGAATTCCATTATCTTCTATAGATGCTGAATACAACTATTGACAACGTATTGGTATATGGAGGTATACTTACGGCTGGAAATGAAGAATATACTCTTACTTTTGGGAACAGGTAAAAATCTACTCCTAAAGAAATCATAAGACCTAATGTAGAGAAGATAGAGAATTAGAAGCTCACTTAATATTTAAGTATAATAAAGGAGACGTGTTCTTAATTCAAACTAACTCATATCAAGAGAAATGACTACTGCTAAGATATTCCAATTATATGGGAGGAAACGTAAGTAAATTTAATCCTATGGATTTACACTTAATAACTATCTTTAATGCGATGAAAGCAAATAAGAAAGTTAAAGCAGCACATATTTCTTATGAGTTATTACTTGCTACTATTATTAGAGACCCTAATGATTTGAGTAAAACAGCAAGAGAAACAGGTAGCGATAAATATAAATTTATATCTGTTTATGAAGTAGGAGCTACAGGAGGAATGTTTAATGGACTATTCTCCAATGATGCAGAATAAAGCTCTTATAATAAACTTAGCTAAATCTGAGAAAGAACAAGCTAAGAAGATAAGTCCATTAGAAAAAAGCTTTAAGAATGTAAAGGAGGAAGAATAAATGGCGATAGTAGAAATAACAGCAAATGGACAAACCAGTAGCTATTAATACTGTGTTGATAGAACATATAGAGGGACAGCTACTAAAAACATTCACTGTTAAGAAAGGTGAAATGTATAGTGATGGATGTACAGGACATCCAAAGATAGCTGGAGCTGACTACTTCTATACTATTATAGATTGGACTAAAGACGTGAAGTTAGTAATGCTCAATGGAACGACCTATACGGTAAAACCAGACCAGCTACAAATATTGATATCTCAAGGAGAACTTGGATTAAGAAAGTCAAACCCAATAGCATATTAAGGAGGAAATTATGTCTAAGGTTTTAGATAGTAGATTACAACAAATTACAAGATTAATGGAAGGTACTATCTGTAAACAGGTTAAGTTAGCTGAGGCCTATGAATTTGAGATGGACCAAAAAGCACAATTTAATAGATATAGAGCTGCTATTGAAGAATATGACACTCTATCTGATTATAACTGGCTTATAGATGATGAATTATTTGAAGCTATAAACCGTAGTGTGGACCCATCTGATGCTATAGACAAAGAAACTTGGGATAAATTTTTATGCTAAGAATGGTGCTGTATTAAAAATCTAAGCTAAAGATTTAGATATATATGATTCTGTAATGGACTTCCTAAGAAGTAATGTTATAATAGAGAAATATGTAGAATATAATCCTTATTATAGAATGCTTCTGGGAAGCCTCCTAAAACACTGATGAGTCAGAGATATATATGGATAGAAAGAACCGTGGTAACTCACGGAATAGCTTCTACTGAAAAAGTTCCTATTCATAATTTGCCTAAATCTGAGATATTTAAATTAAAGCGTAGTGGAAACTAGATACGCTTATAGCTGAAAAATCCAGATAAAGAATACTTTGTAATATCTAGATAAAGATATAAATTTTTAATAGAAGCAAGACAGGGCTACAAGAATTTGAAAATATTATACACTCTAATAAAAGAGAGTTTAATGTATATAGAGAAATGTTTAATAATGAACGTAAAAGTGTATTTAAAGACATATGGTTCTTCTATATGAGGATAGTAGTGATTATGACTCTAGCTTTAGAACTTACTGTTATAAAGCTTCGTGCTGTTTGTATGTTCTTTCATATTTACTTACAGTAATGTATTGAATAAAACAAAGCTTACGAAAGAAGAGTCTGAAGATAAGTTTAAAGAGCTTGGACTTAACTTCCCATCTAGAATGCCAGATAGTTATAGAGATAGCTTGACATTCTGTATTAAAACTATATATCTACGTATAAAGGAACAAACTACGCTTTAGTATTCATAGCTAAGAAGATATTCAGTGGACTTAGATTATACAAGCATTGGATAAGAAAAAGACCAAGAAACTTAGATGTTACAAATATAAATTATCCTGTGGGAGCAGATGGAGCTTTGATTCCTCCTGGAATTGAATATACTGATGCAAGAGTATACGATAAAGAAAAGCTTAAGAAAGCAAATCCAGGACATGTTTCCGTAGCAGGTAATAAGCTAGATGTATTTAAAAACTACTCCTGAAAGTCTGTATCAAGTAGACTTTTGTATTAAAGCCTATTAATAGTACTAATATTATGGACTTTGATAACCAAGAGGGAGGCGTAGGAAATACTACATCGGAAGCAAATAGATTAGATGACGAATGGGCTGATATTAACCATGCGAAGTCTATTAAATATATACTACCTGAATATGAAGATTATAGTAAAGGTAGAACTAAAAGAAGTAATATTATCATATGATGAAGTAGCAAATGGACCCCTAGATGGGAAAAATAAAGCTGAAATGAAGCATTCTGTATTTAGCGAAGATTTTGCTTATGTTGAAAGTAAATATTTAGGGATAGATAATATCCTTAAGATAAGCGATTTTACAATAGGTATAGGAGTAGTTCATAGATATATACTTAAAGTATAAAGATATGCTTAAAACTAAGCTAGTAAATTATCGTAGTAGTGGTGCTGCACATTCGTTTTACGCAATGTGGATATACTTTTATGACTATGGTAAACTATAACACTACTCATAATATAAATGCTCCAATAGCTGATGCTGTAGGCTGGGTAGATAAAGTATTAGACTTTAATACAATATTAACACATCCTACAATAAGATTCTATTGGCTTAATGAATTGCACAAACAGGAATAGATATCACACTAGAAGAATTTCCAGACCCTGTAAATAATAATGATGATTTTATTAAAATGCTACAAAAAGATAGAAAGAAGTATAGGACTAGCAAAGTTCTTAGATGCTGTATTATTACAAGCAAGAAATCATAAAGAAAGTAGATATGATTTTTAGAAGTGTATAATTATGTAAGAATAGCTAAGAAACAACCAGATAAGTTTGATTCTACTGGTAGTGATAATAAATCATGGTATGATTATTTAACAGAAACAGACCCAGCTCTTGCATATCATTTCGATAAAAATAATGATACATGATAGTGTAGAAGAGCTTAACATGGAATTTGACAACTAACTACTGCTATTGAGAATGTAATCAAAGCAGAAGAGAATGCTGTCAATGGTTCGTTCCCAGATATCACAGAAGTTATATTCAGTGCTTCTATGTTATACGGAGGAATAGGGCAATATCTACAATATATATTAAGATTATTTAAAGCTTGAGAGTAGAATTCCTAGGAGATGGAGGAGTTATAATACTTATGGGAGATGGAGATGACTATCTTCTATGATAGACCAGATAAAACCTATATCTGATATAAGTTTCAGAACTCCTAGATGGAATTATACTCAGTATCATGGGTAGAGCCTGATGTTAAAAGTTAATAATACTTTATGTGATAATTTAACTGTAGATGATGAGCTGTATTTAATTACTAGATATGGAGATATTAAAAATAAGTTAAAAGGAGATATTATGTTTAATAAATTAAAAAGAATATTTAAAAAAAGATATTTTTAACATAGAAGATGATTTCAAATTATGGGACGGACGTTTATATAAATTGGAACAAATGCCAAATGGAGAGTTTAAAGAAGTAGAATTAGGAAAGAATAAAGTTTTACTTAGTGGACTTCAAGCAACTTGTAAACATCTATTTAATAAAGAATTTAAAATAGAAATGAACCCATTTGAACGTAATTTGTATAATGAAGCTGAAGTAGTAAACGACTTATCAGAAGTCACTACTACACCAGGAAGTATTCTTTTATAAAAGGATATAACGTTCTATATGATGGAAGTGTTGGAACAGATGTAGTTCCATATGATAAACATAAGAAAGGATATACATTTGACCAAATGGTTCCTTTCAGATGTATCAATATAGAACTTACTAAAAATATGATGGGTGCTCTTATGAGTAAAATATGCTCATTATAGAATAAAAACATATCATCTATCTAATGGTCAAGATGTTCAATATGTAGAATTCTTTACTAAAAAGATAGATATAAACTACACTGTAACTACAGCAGATGGATTAGAAGTTTCTGTAAATGAGCCAGATGAAAACTTAGTAACAGATAAAGATATCAGATGTCTTGCATCTTTTACTATCAATATAGAAGAAGAAGAACTTTCTGAATGGTTTTAATCTTAATAATAAAGGTAAATCGGAAGCTTCTGGGTATAATGCTGTAGCTACTATGTGAAGTACAGACGCAACTATGAGTAAGTTTGGTACCACTTTTAATACTATAAGCAACTGCTATGTATTCAGTAGAGTAAACCACGCATTCGTACCACACGGTGTAGATGGAACTATTACTTGTATATACAAAATGAGATTAATATAGGAGGAATTAGATGGCAACACCAAAGTACAGATTGAGTCAACTATAATAGCTGACATAATAAAAGATAACGGCAAAGCTTGGGAAGCTGAATTCCTAAAGATAAATAAAACTGCCGACGAAAGAATGAGAGCTTTAGATGCATTAAAAAGAGGAGGCGGATATAGAGTGGAAAAAGACTTTTATCCACTCTATACAAAAATGCTTATAAAAATAGATGTAGATTCTAAAGCATTATACAATGATTATAAACATTGGCAAAAGTTCATTAGACCTTTACCAGAACATGGAATACTTACAGATGGAGATAGATATTATATAGATGAACATGGTAAAAATACATTGGAATACACGTTATTTAAATACAGATGAATATAGACATAATAGAAATCAATATGTTTCTGATGAATATTTACCAGGTAAGGATTTCTTTACTACCAGATGGAGTAGCACTCCTACAGAAGTATTAATAAAACAGCTTAAATCTGGATTACTTGCGGGATTATTTAAAAAGGTAAAGAAAACAGTGTAAATCAAACTGTATCTAGAATGGAGCGGATGGCTTAATGGACTAGCTAAAGCTGAAAGACAGGCTTGGAAAGCTGGACTTAAAACGAATGCTGAAGATAGTAAGCGTAGAGCTCTTTGCAGCAATAACTAGTATAATAAATCCAGCTTCAGCACAAAATGCATATAAAGATGCAGTACAAGGAATAAGACAAGATATAGCTGATGGACTTGGGAGAATGAGAGAACAGTTTATGACTGACATATATGGATTTGGAAACGATATGATAGACAGATTTCAAGAATTAGGTTCTAAATTCATAAACGGATATAGAGCAAAAGCATATGACTACAGCGTACAATTAGGGAAGAGCAGCCGTCGGATATATGGCACAACGTTTTTGGAGGCGTTGCTTCTAAGTTTTGCAGGAGTAGTTCCAGATGCAGTTGCCAGAGTATTAGGTCCTAGTGGAAAGATACTTGGGGATACTCTTAATAAAGTTGCTGGTAGACTAGGTCTTAATAAATGGCTTGGAGATGTTAAAGGAGGAAGTAAGTTCTGATATAGCACTTGGAGGAGTTTTATAACTTAGCTACAAAGCACGCTTCTATGGTAACTAATATAGTAAATAACGAAGACGTTGTGGGAAAGAGACTTACTCCAGAAATTCAACAAGAATGGGAAACACACAGCTATTAGAAACTGGAGAAAAGTTTAGATATAGATTGGCTGTAATGCTAGAAGACTATGGTTATGTAAATACTATATTACGTAGTATAAACTATACTAGAAGTTATCATTTTATTAATAGACCTGTATTAGAAAGTGAGACTAATGCGTACTATAGAAGTTATGTATTCTTTACTAGACCTAATCTTAATCTAATAATAGATGATGTGTTAAATCCTGCATTAGACCAATATCCAGAGCTTAAAGCTATCGTCCTTACAGACCCAGGATTATATTCTGAATTATGTAGAGATGGAGCTTATAAAAGTAATCTATTTAAATTATTAAATAACTATGTGAAAGACGTAACACCTCCTAGACTTCCAGAATCCTCTAGAGAGGGAGTTATGAACATGCATGGTAAATCTATGCCTACTCCTGGTGTTCCAGAAAATATATGGTGAAAATGAAATCACTGTAACATTTATGGATAATAACAGAGGAGATATATAAAACTTATGTATATGCTTTCATGTATAAGGAATTCACTGCTAGCAAGGATTCCCAATGAGAGATGAATATATAAAGTTTAAAGGACTAGATTACCTTATGAGTATTTATACAGTGGTAGTGGATTTAAACTGGAATGTAATTAACTTTTGCAGTAGGTTATAGTTTAATTCCTCCAGAACCTCCTACTCACTTGAGTGGATTTAAACTAGAGGGACAAACTAAAATGAACTTATGGAAGACTTTAGTATGACTTTTAAGTGTACTACATTTATTCCATTTGCTCCAGACCAATACGATACTTTCAATTTATTATCTGGATTTAACTTCAGCAATATGGTAGATATATGAAAGGAGCAGATGGTATTTCATTATTAGCTACTGGTAAAGATAATAAGACCATATTCTCAGAAGGTCCATCTCAAAGAAAACCATTACTTAGAGCTTCATTCAAACCCTAGACAAGGAGACGACCCAGGTGATGAACCAGTGTTACCATTCAAAGGACTATTTGAAATGATGGCTATATCTCCAGGTTTTTATAGAATGAGTCAAAAGGTAGATAAAGATAACTTAATAGATACAAGATTGAATATAAAAGCTAGGCTTTAGTTCTTAGGGAGGAATATGAGTGAAGAATTAAAATCAAATAGGCTCAGCAGATAATAATGACCTATTGTATAAGCGCATAGCTTTAGCTGGTAGAGCGTATGCCAATGTAAATACATTTCATACTTTTTGATAATGTGTTTGGACACGTTGTATTCCATTTAGAACAATGGGTAAAACGTCATACAGATATAGTCTCTTTAGAAACTGAGATTATAAAATAAGCTACCAGAGGCTCAACGTACTAAAGATAGCTATAAGAAACTTCTTTCAAGGTCTATATTTCACGCATAGTAGCTGGATATAATATAGACCCATCTCATGAAAAGTTTGTAGATTATGCCACTATGGATAGATTAGACCGTATTGAGGGAATCCTACTATAGCTTTAATTGAAGTAAGAAGACAAGGAATAAAAGAAAACCTGCTGACGCTTGGTATTATATGAAAGATGTGGATTTACTTATATTTGGAAGTCCTAAATTTCAAAACTGCTACGATATTCTTCTCTGTACTTGTAAATGAAGAGGCTAAAGCATACGAGTATCAGAAATGATGAAGTATGCTTTCCTTTGGAAATACCTAAGCCTATTTATTATCAAGAAACAAGAAAGAGCAGATATGCTTGAACCTATTTATATTCCTTTATACGATAGAAACTATGTTACCTGATAGTCTTATATTAGATTTAAAAACATTATTTAATATAACTGATAATGGTACTGATGGTGATTTAGCTCTATTAGAAATACTTAGAGCTCATAGCAAAGAGCAAGTAGATTATATCGTAGATGGAGGAAATAGAGTAAGAGCATTTGTGAGTTAAATATCAAGCACCTATAACGATAGTTGCTAAAAGTATAGAAGAAATAAATATGAAGAAAATAACGTAAAAACTTGTGGAACTAAACTTGGAAAGCTTCTTGTAAACTATCCTAAGTTTATGATGTATGGATTAAGTGCTACATTAGAAGACTTAACTTAGATAATCCAGCTATACGTGTTAAAGATGATGTAATAGAGGATTTAAGACATATCAAGAAATTTATCAAGCATATTTCACAGAGTTTTACTGACAACAAACTGTCATTATATAATATGGTAGAAGTTGAATATGCTGAGGAAGATGTTCGCGTCGACCCAGATGGGAAAAAGTATACTGTATTAGATATAATAGATACTGTTTCTGAAGACATAAAGATGTCTAGATATTTAGAATTTCTTTATGATTGCTATGATGAAGAAGCTAGAAAAGATTTAATCTATATAGAATGTAAGCGTAGAAATCTAGAGTTTATGGAATATAATCATGAAAGAATGGACCCTGATTTTTAAGTTTACAGATGAGACTATTATAGATTTAGAGGAGATGCTGATAAAGTAGTGTTTATAGCTTTATATTTAAATAAAGAACACTATGTCAGATGCAAGAAGAAACAGGATATATTAATAGAAAGTAATTATAGTAATGTATAGGGAGGTAACACAATGGCATCATCACCATTATTTATAAAAATTCAAAGATACGTATAGTTTACTTTCATATGCTACAGAAGTAATTGGAATACATGAAGGATTTAGGTCTAAGCGTTATAAAGATACTAAAGGTATATGGACTATAGGATATGGATTTAACTTAGAGGTGGCACATTTTCTAGAGAGAATGTAGTTAAATGGTCTAAGTTTGGTATATCTATAGAAGAAGCTAATGCTGTTCTTGAGAGCATATTAAAAGTGGTATTAGAGAAATTATTAAGAATGCCTTGGTATGCAATTATCTAAAGCTAGACAGTTAGCTATATTAGATATGAGTTTTTTAATATAGGGTATTGGATGGATAAACAGATGGAGTAATACTATCAGGTTTATTAAAGCTGGAAATTATAATTCTGCTGGAAAAGCAATAAGAGCATCTGCATATGCTAAACAAGTAGGAGCTAGAGCTTTAGAAACGCTATTGCTTTAGAGCAAGATAGATATCCAATAGCTACTGCTACAGCAAGAGAATTAGTTTTAATATCAAATGATCCACATTATAATAAATAAGGAGATATAAATGGACGAAAGATTAGAGATAGAAGACGTTATCGTTCTGGATTTACTCTAGAAGATAAAAAGAATTGATGAGTGTGCACTTGCAGACTTAAATAGAAATGGTATTAAACCAGAAGACTTATCTCTATTATCTCCAGTGTCTATTACTATACAAGCAATGTCAAACTTTCTAGATAGTATTTCTGTACTTACTGGAAATATAGCAAGAAAAACAGTTTGATCCATGCACAACGTTATAGTAGTTTAATGAACCAATTAGCTCAGCATGCAGATGAAGTAGCTATTGCAAAACCCTCTAGAATAGATATGTTCGTAAGAGTACCACTTAACGACGTTATGATATATGGTATTAAGACTCAAGCTAACACTTGGGAAATGAGATACACTGACACAAAATACAGCCAGAATAGACGGACTTAAGTTTATGCCAGTGGAAAAAGAACATATAATAAAAAGTAACTAAGAATATGGATGGTAGTTTAACACCAAGGTATACTTAGACAGAGGTACTAAAAAGAAGATGTCTTAGTCCAAATGGTAGAATACCAAGGAGTAAAAAAATACTTGGATTTAAAGGCATCTTTTAAACAAGTAGAAATAGAAGAAAAAAGATATATCTTTCGGATGACCAATTACATATGTTTTTAGTAGAAACAAAACAACCGATATCAGATATATTCTTATATTATAGAAACTAATACTGGAGAAGAATGGAGACCTATAGGAAAGAGACTTTTACTTTACTAGAGGGCAGATGACTATCTAGAATATAGAATAGAAGCACAAAATAAAATACGTATCGACTTTAAGTATGTCCAGGAGGTTTTTAAACCAGCAGTCGGAGGAATGCTAAAGTAGAAATACATCAAACAGCAGGTAGAGATGTTCGTACAATAGAACAAAGCTATACCTGAAACTATAGAAATGAATACTACTCACATTGATTATGAACCAGTAGGAGTAGATTATTATATCAGTGATGGAGCTAAATTAGCAGTTACTGATGAGAATACTTGCGTAATTTCATTATAAAACTAAAAGGAGCTAGACGTAGAATAGATACTGATAGTGATATGAAGACATTCTTACTAACTATCCTGGTGAAAAGTAGTTTGAACCTAAGCTAGTTTTAAATGATGTTAAACATAGAATATTTAATATATATGCTACACTGTCTTTTAGAAGTGATACAGGGAGTTTAAAACGTACATTTACTGTACCTACTAATACTTGTAATCTTACTATTAAAAAGACAGGTTTGAGATACTAGAACTATTGATGGAATGACTTGTACTGTATGAGTGATAAGCATGCTGTTAAGAGTACTCAAACTAGAGCTATGGATTTTTAGTACTATAGTTCCTGGAATGAATACAATGACAGATGATATTCCTGGTGCTGTCGGAGGTATCAATTTAATGGACCCAAATAATATAGCTATGAACTGTACCTGTGTAACTCCATTTATATTCAGCTATGACCCTAAAAACAATTTCTTAAGGTCGTATGCTATGGGACAATATGATACTCCGTACTTAAGTTTCTCTACATTTTGAAACATATACTAATAGCAGTGCTGTAAGTTTTATTAATACATCTCTTAGAGTAAACGACTATTTAGACTTTACAGATACAACTAGAACAGCTTCTAGAAATGTATATGAAATAAGAGCTCAAATGAGATATGAATCTGGGGATGATTATGCTCAATATTGGGAGCAAACATTCCAAGCAACTATTAAAGTAAAGTCTTATGATAAGAAAAAGATATTATAATATATGCAACATCTGTAGAAAAGCAAGAAGATGACAAATGGGATATCGTATGTTCAAATAGATACAGACAGAAGAATATGGGAGATGTTACTGAAATCACTTTTAGAGATGATTTAGATGACCCTCAACATAAAAGCAACAGAATTAATAAAATGTAAATCAAGTAGAATTAGAACTTTCTAGAATAATTCTAAAGTAGAAGCTATACCAGAAGAAGAGAGACCCATATGGAGCTGTTATATCTCCTGCTGTACCTGAAATTCCAGTAAGTTTCAAAAGATAAATGTATATGGAAGTACTGTAGGTTCTTCAGAGATATTACCAGATAGCTTATACTTACAAACATCTATATCAGTAGATGGTTTATTTAAGTTTGTAGCTATACCTTTGAGTTGAAAATGGAGTTCTGGAAAGTCCTAAAAATAGAATGAATATAGTAAAGGAAATAGATAATATAGCTAAGTTTATTAAATCTAATGTATATGATGAGCTTGATGAATACGGACTTACATCTTCTACATTACATGACCAATTAGAAACACTATTTAGAGTAAGTATAAAGTTTACTAAGACACACGGATTGAGTAAATTCTTAGATGTAGGAAATACTGTAGAAGACCTATCATAAACTTACAAGTTAGTCTACTGCATATATACGTAAACTTGATAGTGATTTCGACGAAAGTGGAATTGCTTCTCAATTAAATCAACACTTAATAACTCATGATTGCTAATGACAGACTTCAACTTAAATGCTATCGTATTTAATACTATGGATAAAAGCTGGAGATAGTGTTGACTTCTTCGCAATTTAAGAACTTGGATAATTATCCACCTGACCACTTGACTATAATGAGAAACAACAACAAGTAAAATAACTGGGATCCCACTGAAGTTTTAAGTATTAAACAGTATATGTTCCAGTTGCTGATAACTATAAAATTTAATATGACGTTTGTGACGCTTAGAGGAGTAAAATAAGAAATGAAAGCCACTACTATTAATTAGAGGTAAACTCTACATATGTGTTTAAAACTGCTTTAGAGAACTTAGAAAGATGGTTTACGGATGAAAGATATGTGGATTATGGATTAGATAGACCTATATGGATAGAACGTTCTAATGATGAAAATTCTGCATTGATAGTTTATAATGGAAATATAAATGAACATAGAAACTTCCTGAAAAAGAAGGTTCTTTCTTCACATCTGCTTATAATGATAAAAAGATAGAGTTATATTTCAATCTTGTTTAGATAATAATAACAGTCCTAATGCTTAAACCAGGGGATGGAGTTTATTTTGTAACAGATAAATCAGATGCTGCTACATTAAGAACTTTGCTGATAAACTTAAAGGATTTTCAGTAGAATCTTTAGTAAACCAGAACTATTGCTTCTATGGAAGGACATAATGAAAATGGAGAACTTAATAAGAGTGTAGTATTTTGCTCTTATAGAAAAGATAGCTAGAGACAGTGAAATTATAGCATTAGAAAATGCAAGAAAACAAGAAGAAGAAATGAAAAGAAGTTGTAGAGTATACTGGATTAGAAAACTTTGAACAAACTGATACTTCTAGAAATAGATAGTCAAGTAGAGTTTTTAACTAGTATCCAAAATAATGGAGACATAGACCCTGCTTCTTTTTGTAGAACCTGTATCAGAAGTTAATCCAGAAGATTTAGACCCAGAAGATAATGCTGATACAGTTCCTAAATTAAATCCTGATGGAAGTTATACTAGTGAGAAACTATTATTAATAATAAAATGGTAGATAATACTGTTGATGATATTCTTAATGGGAATGTTGAAGCTGTGAAGACGATATAAAAGCTTTCTGAGGCCTATATCTGAGGGAAGTAAAAGCCTATAGCTGAACCAGTAGTAGAACCTAAAAGCTACAACGCCAAATAACAGCATTGTAGAGAGCTATAACAGGGCTTATAACAAAGTTAGGAATTACTGAAGCTGAATTTATCAGTAGATTGGAAAAAGTTCTTCTTATAGGAAAAATGGCGGGAGGAGTATCATCTGCTAATGTGAAGAACCTGATAATAAATTACAGGAAACAGTAGAGCAAAGCTGAAGTACAAAATGTAATAGAAGATAAAGTTCCAGCAGAAGAACCAGCTGTTCCTACAGAACTAGAAAATGCAAATAGTGAAGAAATATTTGGAGAAGACTTTTGGAGGAGATGAAAATGAAAGCAATACCGAGACCTAGAGAAGAACATTCAGATAATGAAGGAGAGGGCAGCTCTAATGTGGAAGATAATGAACCAGTTCAAGAAGAACCAAAAAGAAATAAATGAAGATGCACCTGCTGAAAGAAATTGATTAAAGAACTTGCTAATGAAAGTAAGAATGATGATGAATTCTTTGAAATGCTTGTAGCTAGAAGAGTTAAATTTGGTATGCCTACATTACTTAAAAGCTGCTTCCAATCGACATGAGAAACTTTGTTTTTAACTGGAGTAGAAAATCACGTAGAACCAGCTACAAAGTCAAAGAGAATTAATTTGATATAAACTATATATATTTAAGCATATATAGCAATATATAAATAAAATATTTTTAGGAGGATTTAATTATGGTAACACAATGGATTGCAAGTTGGAAAAGAAGAGGAATGAACGGGCACCTGACAAAGATTAGTTTTAGTTATGGAAGATTATGACTATGCTTTTTAAAAATGGAAGAACTTGTGGATAATAAATATGTAGAAAGAGGTAAGATAGTAATACCACATCAATCTACAGATATGAATAGATTACTACAAGGATTTTTCCATAAGTTACAAACTTTGAAAATCTAAAACATTTACAGCAGGAGATAGCTCCGGCTCCAGTATTATTGACGTGACATTACCTATATTTAAAAAATGGTAGCGTGGACGTATTGAGATTCACTTCTGTGAATTTGGTTGAAGGAGGATAAGTTTAAGAGAAAAAGTATTTTATATATTTATAAATTTCCATCATATGAAGTATATAAAGATATAAATGCTAAAATACCTGAAAGAGGACAACTTAAAGTTATCCCATCTGAATACTTAGTGTCATCTATAAAAGTTTAGTAACATGCCTATCACTAATGGAAGTTTCGTTTATAACGATTGTGCTATTATTGATAGTATAGCTCACGCTTTAGATGCTTCTGAAGCAGCTAGAATATAGCATGCTACTATCAAACAACTTGACGCTATGGCTGCACAACAAAACAATGGACAAAGTAACAGTAATACTACTACTGAAACTTACACAGAAATGATTCTGCTCATGGATTATCGGAAGAATCTAGTTCTTCATATACAGAATCATATGAACGTCCATACTAAAAAAATAATGAGGTGTAACAACTCCCATCTTATTTTAAAGGAGGAATTATGTGGTTTTGATTTAGATTTACAAATCAGCAAAGATTGATAAGAAATGGAATATAGGAAACTTTATTACATCTTCTTATAAGACTGCAAGAGGTATTACCGTAAATGGTGCAGATGCTTCTGAAGTAGATTTAAATAAAAATTTGAATGCTATAGTAAAAGACTATGGTAGAAATGAAAAAAAGAATATGACACTCTTTATAGAGGAACTTATGCTTAAAAAGTGAAACGAAAAAAGAAATAAGTGAAATGAAAGCTAGTAATGCTAAGTTTGCAGATATAATTTCTGCTCAAAAATAATGACATTACTATTATGGGAACACAACTTAGAGTACTAGAAGATAAGCAAAAAGCACTAGTGAAAAATATAAAAACTATGCAGAAGCTGAAAGAAAGTTATGGAAAGAACTTACTGCTAAACAAGTAGTAGAAGAAAAAACCAGCTGTAAATAACTTTATATCTAACTGATCCTTTATCAGTGGGACAAATGGCTACATCACAGCAGTTCCTACTACTCTTCCTATCGCTGCGGTAGCACCTACTGCTATTCCTACTGTAGAACATAAAAGACCAGAAAACTTCTTAGACCCTATATGAAACAGCTAATGCTGAGCTTAAGGATAAAGAAGAAAAGGGAGGGTGCCAAAAGTCCCAGTGTACCAATGGCTCCCGGTTCCAGGGTCTGACATAGTAGTATCTAGAGATGTGTATGGTCAATGCTGTAAGAACAGTAGCATGACCAGCTTGATGAAAAAGATGGATATAGTAAAAGTAAGATTAGCTAAAAAGATAATCTTATAAGTACTGCTAATGCTCTTGGACATAGTATAATACTTCTATAGATAATATAATTATGGATAAGACGCCTCATAAAAGTAAAGCTATTTGTAAAGTCCAGATACAGGAAGATTTTGGGAAAAAACCTTTACTAGAGACTGAGAATGGAGAATACACAATAGAAGCTAAAGAGTTTCATCCAAGAAGTGTAACTCATTTAGGGAGACTTACAATTTGATATTGTAGCTAAAACAAGTAACTACTTATTATGATGACGTTCCTATAAATTTGAATTAGATAGAAATGAAAGTCATATGGGAGAGTTCTATATGCAAGAATGGAATGACCTAAGACAGAAAAGTTCTTAATACCAGCTGAAATAACAAATCAAATGGAAAGTGTATTATCGTAAATAAATGTAAACCCCTCCTAGAATGGAGGGAATGCATTTTATTACGTCATTGATAACTATATATCTTACGATATCAAACAGCAAAGGTGGTGAGTTATCAATGACAGATTCTAATATCAAAAGAATTCAAAGATAGATTTGTTGCTGCATTTAATCGTGCAATACATGATAAATCGTTAGACTCAAATCATCAACAGATTTCACGATAGAGTTTTTAAATCAAATGGTATTGATTTCGACGAACTAACAAAGTTTAAGAAACAGTACCCAAAATGAATTTAAACTTATAGAACGTAAGTGTACATACTTTCTTCTATTAAGAACTCTTTGATATTAATGTGAGGAGTACCAGTCTCTACATTAATATTGTATGAAATATGTGAATGGGTAACATAAAGAGCTCAGTGTTGAGCTCAATATTTTTATTCAGGACATCCTTCTGATTCTTCGTAATCGAGAATATGGATTTAAATAGTTATAGAAATCATTAGGACCATCATAGCCGTGGTCCTTTTATATATTCTTTAATTCTTTACTGTCCTTTTTAGAATAATAATAACTATGACCGATGTCAAATACTTGGCCATTGTTCATAATTACTAAAATGTCAGAATCTCCATCTCCATACTTGATAGTTTTGAATCTTTCCGGAATATAAAATAGATCGTATAATTCTGATCCATCGGTAGTATCTATTTTAATAAATAAATATTTACTTCTATTATGAACATTTTGTAAATTTCTTACAGTTTTATAGATATATTTTAATAGAGTGCATCTAGATGACTATGTACTGTGTCTTTCACTAATGATATATGAATCAGATATTATTCTACCATAATCTCAATCCATTTGTTGCACTCTAAAACAGTAATATTATCTATATTATGCTTCTTTTTGCTTCTTTTTAAAACTTTTCTAAATACCTCTAAATTACAACCCTTTATCTTGTTTTAAAAGAGTTATAAAAATTTTCTAGTTTTACTAGAAATGAGTTTCCCCAAAATAGTCTACCTCTATACCACTTAAAATCCACTTTTCTTATCTCTTGCCTGTTCATATTTATTCCTCCTTTGCTTGCATCGTTCCCAAGAATATATATGAAAAAGACTTGGAATTGAAACTTATATTTTATTATTTGTATACTTTTATGATATATAGCTAAATTTTACTTATCTTTATTGATTATTGATTACATATTTTTAGACATATATTATAATGATATATAATATAAACACCAATTTCAGAAGAGAGAACATAGGAAGGAATTGGGAAAAGTTAATAAAAAGTTAGCTATATATTATATAGTGTATCTAAACTTGCATACAGTACTCCCTCACCAGTCCAACATCATCTACCCTCAGATGATAGCGGACGCTGTATGTAAGTTGGGTCGATATTCGAGGGAAAAACTTTACTTATCATCTCATTTTATATAAATATTAATAGAAAAGGAGGTGAATATAGATGAGTAAAAACAAAAACCACTTTCGCAAAAGAGTTGAAGACCTATTAGGTCACCCAGTAGAATAGGGAGAATACTAGTCAAGACTAGTCCGCCTAATAGGTAGTTAAGTGTTGAACTGCTTCGCTGCAGATATGGATAAGTAGGTGACATTTACTACTCTAACACATGGCAAGTCTATGGGGAAAAGCCGTGAGACTTAGTGACAATCTGGAAAGACAGAAATTCATTCAGAAAGGTAGGTGAAAGTGAATGAGAAAATGTTAATTCTTTTAAACCACAAGTTGGATGATGAGCAGCTAGAAGCTTTAGCTGCGTTAGGATATGAACCTGAATTCATGACTAATGAAGAAGCAGCGACTTGGAAACAAGTCAACGTGGACACATTAGAAAGTGATATTAAGGGTATCATAACAATCCAATTTGATGCCTGTCTAGATACAGGGGCATTTCGGTGCTGTTGGTGTAGTTCTTAAAACAGTTGGTTTTGATAACTGTTACTACAGCCATAGTGCTAGAGATGCTAAAGAAGAAAAAGCAAGCAGATGGATCTGTTTGTAAAAGTATCTGTCTTCAAGTTTGCTAGATTCTTGAAGTACTAGGCGTTTAGTAGTGGTAGCTATAATACAGGAACCCTTCGCTGGGTAATAAAATAACATAAAAGTGTGTGACTTGCACTCCTGTATCGTTTTAGGAAATGGAGAAAGGCCGTTGTCCTAGAATGAGTTTATAAAATCCGCTAGCGTGAGGCGGGATATAAATGTCACGCATTATCCATTTATAATAAAGGTTGCTAAACATGACTCCTGCTACAGTCTTCTCTTCGCTGTAGCTAAGTTAGAAGGAGGTGAATATGGAGAAAAAACAACTTATATCCTTCAGGGAAAAGTAGCAGGAGCTACAATTCCTGAAGGAGTTAATAAAAAGTTCAAAGCTTACGCCAAAAAGCTTCATAGAAGAGGCGTCGGCTTTGACGAACTTTCAGATGCTATCCTCAAGCATTTGAAAGTAATAATATAATAGGATGTTTCTACATTCGTGAGAATGGAAAAATCCTATTACAAGTGGAAATTAATACAAAATAAGACCTGAGGAGGTCTCAAAAACATACCTAGTGCTCCTATAGCACGATAAGCGAATTTAGGAATATAAGAGGATGTCTGATGAAGAGATGTTCTTATATATTCTGAATAAAACTAGAATGTATAAGAATGTGTACTGAAATCAGGTGTCTTCAGATACTGATTTCATACACGATATTCTTTAAATAATGATGTATAGAAATTTTTGTTAATAATTTTAAAATATTAGGAGGAATGAATATGGAATTGAAAATATCATTTTAGAATTAGGATTTGACAAAGAAGGAGATTCATTTTGTAAAGAAGCTAGAAATAATACCGTGGAAGTAGAGTCGGCTTAGGTATAGTTACAAAGCTTTAGATTATGTCGATAATTATACAAACAAATTTGAAGATATAGACACTGCTATTACATATAGCTTACGACGATCAGGAAAGACATGATTCGTCACATAGAAAGTCAAAAAAACAAAATAATGAATTTACAGTGGTCTATGACCATACTGGAGCAGAAAAAGAATTATTTATGATGAGAGGTGACATCTCTATAAAATATAATAACTTCTTTAAAAGCTTCCATGGAACGTGGTAAAGCTTATATTAAAAAGATATTAAGGACATAGAATCACATATAGCATCTTTACAAAGGGATATAACAGATTTGGTTGAAGAAATGGCTAGATTAGCTAAAGCATTATAAAAATTCATTAAAATAATTAGGAGGAAAGAAATTATGATATATATAGATACATTTTTACGAAACTTCAGATATGATACATAGTGGGCAAGCTTGGAATAAGAAATTAAATATTATCATAAGTCATTTCTGACCTAGACGGAGTGACTTCAGCTATCAATTTAATGACAGCTAGTAGAATTTTTAGAAGAAGACTTTATAGTTTTCTTGGAAAGAACATCTAGGACTGAAGAAACTACCAGAATGTTAAATGAATGGATGGATTAGGGCTAAAAAAGTCGAGACCGTCATGAAGACTATTCAGAAATTGAAGTTATGATTTCTGATAGAATGTTTGTGGAGTTAGATAAAAGTTACTCCATTAGAAAATATGACATTCAGCTGGTATGACCATCATGCTGGTAATGTTGTAGAAAAAGAAGTCTTAACTCAAACACTTGGGGATAAGTTAAAGGATTACGAAATTCGTACAGACATAAATTGGTGTGGTGCTACTATCACATATTTAAGTATGTATGAAAGAATTCTTAATAAAAAGGACCAGCAACAGCATTTATATTTCAAGGGAATGCTAAAAGAGTGGTCTTATGCAGTAAACCCTATGGGATACTTTCCAATGGAAAAATATCCCGGAACTTCTGAGGATAAAAAGACTTTAGGAAGGAAAATGGGGACTGTTGATAAAATGATGGTTTCAGAAAAAGAGTTATATAGATGTCTGGATGCTATATTAACTCTTAGAAACACATTAAACCATTCTGAAGTTTGGGGATGGGTTGATGAGTGCTACAAAAACTATCAAGAATTGTGTAATGTGGAATATATTAAGGCATCTGAAAATGCTTTAATGTTTAATGAAAAGTAGTAATATTAGAAGCAGAATGGAAGTATGCTTCTATGATAAAAGGAAAAGTGGTGTGAAAAACATCCTGAAACTAAGGTTGTGATTACTCACCACAAATCTGGAGGAACTGTTTACAGTACTACAGATTATGAAACTCATCATTTGAAATAGCTCGTTTATAGGAACTAGCTATGGAAATAATGGAGGAGGCACAAACATGCTGCAGGGTTTGGTTGCCTAGATTTGGCTGTAGCAAACTGGCTTGACGAAGATGAAATGAGAGCTGTAGTTAAAGATAGAATATATAGAGCTCTTAAAAGCATTCTTTAATAAAGGAGGAAACTAGTATGAAAAAGACTGTAGATGTTTATAAAGTATTCGTAGGTACACACGATACCTACGAAAAAGAAGAGTATCAATTTATTTAGTAATTATGATGAGTGTGTTGATTATGTCAACACATACGGTTACCAAACATGCTCATATATTGAACCTATTGGGTATACAAGAGAGGAGCTTCATGTCGGATTATGCAAAGGAAGACACGACATTCCTCAAGTCGGAGACGATTATGTCTTCGACGAAATAGCTGACCCAATGGATTTTGTAAATTTAGGAACTAGAGCAACTAAATGGTTATTACATATAGATAAAGGAGTTAGAATATATCTATATGTAACTGGCTTCACGCCTGCGTTAGTAGCTGTTATAAATGCAGTTAGCTTAACAAAGGCTAATAATTTGGAGTTGCTGCATTTTGATAGGGATAGTAATTCCTACAAAGCTCAACCATTTCTATATAGATGGGAGGTAAATGTATGATTAGTCTAATACACGCTATAATGGGGCGTGAATCGCATAACAGGGATGCTGTTAGAAATGAATTACATGAAATTATGGATAGGAAGGAAGTTGAAAGAAGAATAGAAGAAGAGTTGCAAACTCATGATTCCGTTGACAAGATGCTTCCTATATTGTTAGGGTCTGACTATAGAACCAGACCCAGTGAAAAGAAGTATTAAAATAGCCAATGGAGATTATGATAGGGCTATTAGGGTTATACCTTATTTAAGATTATAAGAAGAGTGTAACAGCTCTTTTAAAGAAATTAAATTTAATATAAAAAGGAGATGATATTTATGATGAAAGTGGTATTTGGTAATTTAGAAAATGAAGATATAAATAAAAGTGGTAAAAACACATTAGCAATAACATTTTTAAAAATTGGTAGTGTTTTACAGTAAGATAATTGCTAGAAAAGGAAAAACAGGCTTATGGAGAGTCTTTATTTGAATTTCTAGTTGATGACTCATTTAGAGAGTCTAATCTAGGAGAATTTGGATTTGTAGGAAAGCTTAACAACCCATCTCTTAAAGAGTGTGTTTGAGAAACTTAACGGTCTTGACATACCAGTGAGTCTAATAGTTCCTGGTGTAGACCAGTATTATTATGTTATAAGTTACTACATAGTTGATGGAGACTTATGTCATCATGTAAAAGAGGTTAAAAAAATAAAGACTAGGTTCCCTAACACTAGGGGTTATTTATATAAAAATTCATAAAATATTAGGAGGAAAGAGAATGATAGCAGAAGTAAAATTAGATATGAAGAACGTTGTAAGTGTTGTGGTAATGCAAGACACAACTATTGATAGAATAACAGGGTTAAATAAAGTTATAAACAATGCAATTCAAATGGGATTTGCATCTATTAGAAGATTTGAAGATATGGACGCAGTCACTGTAGGTACACCGTCATCTACAGTAAATTTAAATTGAGGTGAAAAGAATTTTTGCAACAAATTATCAATTAATGATGTTGGCCTTGTTGAAATAGCTTTAGTGAGTGCATCTGGAAAGGTGCAGTATAGCTAAAAATCAAAGGTAATGAAGGTTACACTTTCTATGAACCTGAAGACGAAGAGTTGATAGGATTAGATGCTGTAACTGAATTGGTAGGAAAAGCTTCGTGCACCAAATACTGTAGACATAGAAGAAAATTGCGGTGTATCATAGCAGCAAATATTATCAAATGGACGTATTTATTCCTACTAACATTTACAATTTACTAAAAATGTAATTGTATTACAGATTTGGTAGCTGATTACCTTTAACTACGACGTTAGGGGAGGAAACTGCATTTGGATTTATAAAAGAACATTTAAAATCAGTATCACAATTAGGGGGACGATGTGTGCCCAGTTTCAATTAAGCTTAAATCAGATTGCGAAACTAAGGAGGTGTTAAATTTAATATTTAAAATATAGTATCTAGTTAAAACTTTTTGTGGAAGACAAAAGTGTAGCTGGATACCATTTGAGTATCTGGCTACTACCGGCGTCTTATTATGAATTATGTTATAATTTTTATTAAAAATTTTAGGAGGTAAGAATGTTTACACAAGATCAAATAAATAATAAAAAGGCACTTATTGGTAAGATTTCTAACGGGTATAAAATAGATAAAAACGATTTGATTATAGACACTGTAGTAATTACAATAGATAAAGATTTAGATGGAATAACAGCTATTACGGCAACAGGTACAGATTATACAAAAATGGTGAGAGACATAAAAAGACAATTTAACAACAGACGCCATTATAAGTGTATTCGATTATGTAGGATATGATTTAGATTATCCGGATGGCAGAAAGGCTCTAGATACATTTTTAAAAGATGAAAGACTTGGTATTTGCTTAACACAACTGATGATGTTTCATTCAGTCAATTTCTGTTTCTATAGATGTATATCAAATATGTGATTAAGAATTAAGGAGGGATAAATATGAAAATAAATAATATGCTTTTAGTTTTTTAAACATGATTGATGCTGACATTGATAAGTTGTATTATATAGTTAGGGATATAGTTCCTGACCATATTAAATTGGACATGAATATATCTCTAAATGGGATGTTTTTATGTCTTTGAGAGGACTACAAGAATATAATAGAGGGTATGTTGAAGATTTATTCTCTAAAATAGATTTTAAACAACTAGACACTCAATATAAATGTAGCCATTGGAGTGTCTCCAATGAATGAGGATGGACCTACATTCGCAGATCATATATGACTATGAAACTAAAGAGTATCTATCGAAGAAAAGAGATAGATACCATTCTTGGTAAAAGTCGTTATGACTGCTCAAAAGAGATCAGTTAATTCTGAAAATGGAACTTAATCCATAAATTCAGAAACAGCAGAAGAATTGTTGAGATTGAAGTAGACGATAATTATAGATACGTTGGTATGGTTCCTAACGTATTTATAGGAGCTTCTCTAAGATATCTTGATGTTGATTTACCTATGGATGTAGTGACTAACACATTGCAGACTATAGTGGATGGTCAAAATAATGTTATGACATTAGACCGTCATCAGATATATACAGACCATTTAGCTGCTCCATTAGTCCAATTTCTAAACAAAATGCTAGAATGATGTTTGGAGGTAATGGATTTGCCAATGCACGTAGTATACGTGATATCATTGCTATGTATACAAATGTGCGTGTTAGTGTGGAAGATACTAACACAAAAGATGTGTCTTGGTTCTATTTCACATTTTTGCAATAGGAGGTGTTGAATATGGACAATATCGAAAAGCACATTGCTGTAATTTTTATAATAATAGCTATAGCTCTATTCGGTACAGTAGGCGTAGCAATACATGCAAAAGCAAGCTGAGTACAAAGTTCTTAAAGACGAAGTGGTTACTGTAGTCGATAAAGAATATAAGGCTGCGTATACTACAAGTGGTTTTAAGACCCATGATGATTGGAAAAAACTATGACTATGCAGCCATATGTCATTCATCATGCTGAAGAGTTTATTATATATGCCAAACTTGATAATGGCAAAAAGATGTAGAAATAGACTCTTTCAAACTTGCCTATGATACCGTAAAACCAGGCAAGAGGGTATAAGTGGATAGATTTAATACGGAAGTGGTAACTTAATGGTGTTTATCAGACGGTAAACACTTTTGTTATACTGAAAAATAGGGGGATATTATGAAAAGAATTGGAAAAACTATACTAGGAAGTGTATTAATAGTATTAGGAGCATTATTTATAGTTACGAATGCTACCGCTATTGAAAATAAATTATTATCTGTATTTGATGAAGGAGACTTCATAGCCGACGAATACAGGGTTACAGATAGGCAAATCTTAAGCATGGATGGTAAAACTGTCTATGCTATAACAGTAAAGCCATATGTTCCAGGAATTGAAACAGCTGGACAGACTTGGCTTATAGGAAAGAAGACTTCTTCAAATATGAATTAGGTTCTATTATAGACGGAGAAGACTTCAAAAATATGGAAAAAGAATGATACAATATTCATGTTTAATATAACAAAGGGGAATAAACATGAATAAACTATTTTTAACAGGACTTGCTCTTTTTAGCTACAGTAGCACTATTCAGAGTGTCAACTGAGCATGCGTATGCGAAAGTGGAAGTTCCTAAGAAGGAATTCGAGGTAGTTGATATAAAGTATAATATACCAATCTACTTCGATAAAGGGTGGAGCATTGGTGCTTCTTCCTAATAACAAGGCTGTTATTCTCAACACACCAGATGAAGTTGATGAGTATGCTAAAATTAAGGAAGCGGCTGTATTTAGTGAAACTTACGGTTCTGAAATAGAAGTGTTTCTGATTTAACAGCAGATGCGTTTCTTATCAAATATAAAGAACTTGGAGGTAAGTTTCCTGTATATGACTTAGAGGATGGAGACATGTAAATATGGGTATAAACAAGTATGTAAAAATATTGGTGATACTTATGTGTGTTTATCTACTAAAAAGACCCTTTTATGTATATGATAACTGGGTCAGTAGAAAATATAATAAGTAATAATGGAGAATTTAGTAAAATAAGCGGGAGTGAAATACTTCCGCTTTACATTTAAAAATGAAATTTTAAGGAGGAAAAAGTATGAAAAAATTAATAGTAGTTTTAATGATGGTTTTATCTATGGTAGCGTTTGGAAAAAGGGTAGTTGTATCTTATGGTGAGGATAATTATAGTGGCATGAATGATGCAAATCCTACAGTATTGGTAGTTATGAATACTAATACTAAAAGTATACTCTATTAAGAAACACTGCATATCTCCACACGGTGGTACATTTGACATAGAACCTGGAGATGAAATACATGACAGCGATTTCAAAGTATATATAGTAGGATTCGACTCTAAAGCACCCTGAAGGATATAACACTGGGCTTAAATCTATGATATATCTTAAACATAAAAGGTAGAACTTATAAAGAAATAGATTATGGTACTTTAAAGAAAGTATTAAATGAAATAGGGTATAGAGAATATAATTACTAAGGAGGAGTCTATGAAAGCCTATATAATTATTCTAGTGTTTGTGATATTATTTATGTGGTTATGGAAACCTATGATAATCGCTAGGAGTTATTTGGTATCTCCTAAGAAAAATTATGTAGGTATTACATAGACCATATGAAGTTTGGGAGGGAATAACTCTCCCTCTTTTTTACAATAATACTTGTGTTATTTAGAATAGAATAACTATATATGTTAAGCTGTTTCAAATAAACTATTTTAAAAAGGAGGATAAGAAATGTACAATAGACATAAGACATTTGAAGAATGCTTAGAAATGGATATTGAAAGTATTTTTAGTAGAGATAATTATGACGAAGTTGTATCTAGAGCATATGCATATAATCACAGTATGTACAAGATATTTAAAAGTCAATATATATCACTACACTAATTATATAAATAAAAGTCCACTTGCATCTTGGTATTTTTAAATACTTTGATATAGGGGGTCCGCTTAAACCATATATATCTATGAATAAATATGATATACTACACCATGTGGATAGACTTAGACCTTATTTTAAGAAGTGGGCGGAAGCTATAATAACAGAGTGGTTTTTAACGTACGTTTACAATTATGGTTATAGCCATGACATTAATCATATAGCTGAATTTTTAAATAGAACTAGCTTGCCATTTTATATCACAAAAAGAGTAAATGAAGTTCAAGATACAACTGATATAGAGAGCTTTTGCTGTTATATTTGGAGTTTTATACGATACATTAGCAAGAGATGACATGAACGCATTTATAGATATAATAGTGGAGGTAGACGGATGTCTCAATTACTTAGGAGAACAGAAGGCTTTTGAGTTAGGATTTATAAAATTAGACAGTAGACTTATCACAATATATGAAGATATAATTCATAATACGAATGAGTCATATGATGTTGATAGGTTTTATGCAGTTATAGAAGACTGTTTAAATATACTTATAAATATAAAGAAAAAATATAAGAATTATGATAAGAGACACTCTTACTGATAAGTATTTTGCAAATGTTTACAAAATTATTAACTATTTGCAATAGCTGAAACTACTGAGCATTAATAGAAATGGGAATACCACAACGTATAATTGGTATATATAATAATAAAATGAATATACCAAGAATTTCCGTATTATGCAGATAGCTTAATTCCAGCTATCATAGATATAGTTCCAGATAGTTCTGATAACGTTTGTGAATTTGTAAGAATGTTTAGTATACTCTATAGAGAATATTTCTATAGTGATGAACCAGAATTAGAAGAATTTAAGATTCCGTTATATTTATATTATCATATTAATAAAATGGATAAGGTAATAAGAACAGCTATATCTAATTGGATTAAGAGTAATTTTAAAACATGTATCTCATCCATTAGATAATAACGATTTCTATTTAATAGATGTCTGTTATGAATTCTTTCTAACTACGATGCTCACACAAGTAGATATTAATTGGACTAATTTATACTTAGAGTTTCAATCTACAGTGTGCGGAGATTTTTGCAAAAGTATTATTTTAATGCATCGTTAGATGGATTGTGGTTGTTCGATGGAATGAGAGATAGGATAATAAATGATTTAGCAGAATGTACAGATGCATTAGTAAAAAGAATTCTACTATAATCCGTTATTATTAAGACTTATAATAGGAACTAAATCAAGATTATTCTATACATATAAAAACAAGTTTGGAGGATATTATGAATGTTTTTGAAATGGCAATACATAAAGACCACCAGTGTAACGGACGCATATAACGATTTATGGGCCATGACAAATGGATTTACGTTGATAAGTGTTGATGAATTAATAAAGCAACAACGCTGGTATTTATATAATAGTAAAAGTCTTACTACTACTAAATTATTAGAATTCTTATGTATTGAGGGAAGACTTCCTACACGACCCTGAGATATACAGAGCTATTTTTAGTAGAGACCAAAATTTATATAGAAATATGTTTGAAAAATGCTATTCTTAATTTAATATGCTTTGATGTATTGAATTATGAAGTGGCTACTATTAATCCTATGGATATGAATTTTCTTAGCTGGTATGGCTAAGAATAGGCAGAACTTGCAGATTATATAGAGAATTCTATAGAAGTTTGGATTAGTAGAAACGAGTGTATTAATAACATGAGTGCAGATGTGTATGTAGTTAGGGATAAAGTAACTGGACAGAAGTTATCGAAACCTATAGATGAAGAAATTAAAACTATAGTAAAGAGGGATTTCTCACAAATGAATTCGTAGTAAAAACCAGATTATTATCCACTGCATCTAATGCAAAATCCTACTTACAGATGGATTTAATGTACTACTTAAGTGGTATTCATCAACATTATAGTTCGATATTATATAATCATCCGTATTATTACGATGTTGCGGACTTTTATAAATTCAATAGTATCAGACGTTGAAGATGGAATATATTTTGGCATATTAGAATACTTTTTAGATGATAATGAACGTAAGGTTGTATATGATGAAGAAATAGATGCAATTATTTTACGTTTATCTAACATTTAAAATGAAAAATCAGTAATCAATCATTTTGATTAAATATAAAATATGGAGGTAAAGATTATGAACAAAAAGGTTAAAGGATGGTTAGAATTGGTATTAGGTGTAGGAATTTCTATGAAAGGAGTATATGACATTATTGATGGTTCTGTTGATGAGAAACTAGAAGAAGCTCCTAGAGAACTGACTTCAAATCTAAGTATGCTAATATGGAAGAAGTAGAAAATGAAGAAGTAAAGGAGGAAGAATAATATGAAAAGTATACCAGATTATGATTCTGAAATAGGATTATATTTAGACCCGTGGTATATCAACGGGTTTTTTTGATGCAGCATATTACTTCTAGAAGATGACACAATTAAGTTTAATAAAGAGCATCCAGAATTTGTCAAAGATATAAAAACTACGATAGATAATATTAAAGAAGAATTATTGGGTTATTATAAGGATGCTAAACCAGAAGAATACAGTACAATATTCAAAAGCAAATGAAGTGGCTATAATGACTAAATATTCTACAGCTAAAGGAGTTTGTAAAAATGTATCTAGATGAGGTATTGAAATCTAAAGAAGAGGAGAATTAGTATGCATTTTTGATTACGAAGAAGGACTATATTTAACACCAGATTACCTTTGATGAATTCTTCAAGGCAGTAAGCTATTTTATAGATGATGAGAAAAAGTCCTTTTAATAAGAAGTATCCTTTGGAAGTAGCTCATACTAAAGAAACTATAGAAAATATTAAAAAGGAACTTTATGGTTATTATAAAAGATTGTAAGACTACTAACGATGAACTTGAGGGTGTTTAAAAGCTAATAAAAATTGAAATACTAGCTAAGTATGATTCAGCTAAAGTATTAGCAAAATATTATGTATACGACCTGCTTAAGTTTATTGAAGGAAAGGATGATGATAAATTGTATGAAAGTTACCGTGCTTTAGCAAAGCAAAAAACTAGATGTGTAAACTCTAATGTATTTGAATTCAGTATATTTTTCAAAAACTTTAATGATAGCTACATGCAAAGAAGAAATATATGATGATGATTTAGATACTATAGACTTTGCTCCAAAAATGACACTTGATGTATGGAATCATTATAGACGTGAATTAGGAGATAGAGTCATTCCAAATTTAATAAGTATAATGTCAGACCATATATCATTAAATGATAATTTTACTGGAGTGTTCTATGAAACATTAAAAGAAGATTATGAATAAGGGGGATTAATATGTTAAATGTTATAACTAAAAATATATTATAAAAACATACGTTTGGAACAGATGATTTACATCTTTCAAGAGATGCTTTATAGCAAATTATATGAGTACTATATATCCATATCCTGAGAATATAAAGCCTGTTGCAATGTATTGGGACGTATACAGGCTGATAAATATAATAATCACCCTGGATATATAGAGAGGCTGATATTTGGGATGATAATGATGAAGATTCTAATTGGAGTTCGATAATGTTACTGTAAATAAACCTAGACCTGGAATCTTACTTGAAGAAGATGTTTATTACTTCATGTGGGACAGAGTAGCTTGGATAGTAACTAAAGATATATATGATAGCTTAGATGATAACCATGTTTTTAGTAGGAGATTTCTCAAAAGAATTATTTGATAAAAAGATGCCTACTAATGCTCGTGTAGTAGAAATAACTGTAGATGAGAATGAAAATTCTAATATATATGATATTATAAATGATGAAGAACAGTTAAAGAATATGAGTGAGGCTATTATATCTTTTAATACATGAAGATTTGAACGTAGGGACAAGTTGGTTTTATGGAGCCATCGCGTTATGCTATTATGGCTATCATGGACGAAATATTATACAGGTCTTCATTTGTAGATATATATAATGAAGATGATGAAAATTGATATCTATGAAGCTATAGGACTTCCTGCTGATGATGACTGCTATGACTTGCCTAATTATATAATATTAGGATTTAAGAATATAGTATGGGAATTACTTTCTAATCATGGATATGTTTGATTACGGAACGTCTTTAGATTATGCCTGGTTAGAAGATAAAGGAATGTATGCTTTTAGCAGCACTTAGATGGGAAGCATTGTCTGCAAAATACAATGATAATATAATGTATGCATTTGATGGAAAAATAGAGTATTATAATAAAACTGAAGAGAGTAATTTAAATGGCTAGATATTTGACATTATACAAAAGGTAATAATAGAAATAACATAATTAAAGATGACCCAGATTTGTTTCTATTACACGTGTATTATCATAAAGTGTTAAATAAGCTATACGTTCTTTATAAAGCGTTATAGTAATGGAGAAAAGATTCTACACGTTATAGATAATCCATATGTTCCAATATATCTAGCAAAATCAAATCTAAAGAATCACAAGAAAGCATCCCGGTTGAATCAGCATATTGTTATATAGTGCCTTATAAAGATAAAAGCTAAAGAGCAGTATCTTTTATTATTCGATGCAAAGCTTCAACGCTACAAGGATGAATGGGGGTTATGGGTAGAAGGCAATCTACCCAGACATTCCTTATAAAAGCAGAGGGATTACACCCACGTTTATTTTTTTATACGATATTCCAATAGAGCAACTATGTTATATGGAATACGGATTAAATCATATACTAAACACGGAGATTTGATATATGAAGAAGTTCCTATTCAGATATAAATTATGCTTCATTCTGACATAGAAACTAATGTTAATGAAAATGGAGAATGGATTATAAATACCAATACGTTTGTGGATGAGAAATCTAAAACTGCAGTATATTGATTTTTAAGGTCTGATAAATATGCTAGACAAAATAGAAATAATAGAAAAATCCAGATAAATTTTGAGAATGCTGTTAAAGATGCTATGCGTGTGATATGATTGCAAACTGTTCTTTATCTGGGAAAATCTAAAGATAGTGTACAAGAAGTTATGTACAGAATTTATAGATAATTTGAAATATAAATGAGATGGTTTGATAGAGAAGAAGACTTGATTACAAATACTACGAAAACTATGTTTACAGATTTTCAACCAGATATACTTATATGCTATAATACTACATATGACGTTGGAATGTTTGATAGACGTATTAATGCATTAAATCTACCTAAAGGAACATTTAATCAAAGAGGACTTGGAGTGGAGAATATAGAGCCTCCTCTCATTTAGAAATACTTGAGAATGGAGAGTTTAAGGGAGACACTATAGTTCCTACAAAGCGTGTGGTATATCTTAATAATATAAGTCATACAGTTATATCTGATTTACAGACTTGTTATTATAGTAATCGTAGTCAACTCAACCAGAAAACTTTTAAATTGAATACTCTTGCAGAAAAGTGTATTAGGATTTGGTAAATATGATTTCACTCATATCACACCAGATATTACAAAAACTTGCTGAAACAGACTTCTGGTTTCATAGTATATATGCACTTATAGACAGTATTTTGCTTGTGCTTATAAATCATATTGAAGTGAATTTACATCTAAACTAAACTTCTGTATGAGTAGTAAAAACAAATCTAGAAGCTACAGCACAGTCTAACAGCCACAAACTACGTGGAATGCAAGTAGGAGAAATAGTAGCAGGACATCTTCCAGCTGTAAATATAAATGCAATACTTAAGAATTTATCTAGAGAAGATGTCAAACGTATGGAGGATTTACTCGACGTTGAGTTTATGCCTTTATACGAAAAATATTTTACATAAACCGTCCTTTGAGGAGGAATAGTAGCAGATACAAATTTATATGGATTTAATTTTAATGATAGTACGTATAGTGACCATTATCTCTGGAAAGAGGCTGTATTAACATTATTCAGAAGAATGACATCATTAGCGTATGAAGATTTAAAATCACATTATCCGACTACGATTACAACTAGAAATCAATCTCAAAGGAACATTATATGGAAAGATTACAGATATATGGTATATGAATACTACATTGGCGACTATTTATGATAATAAAAGATAGTAAGAAGAAATATACTAACTTTGGTTCTGTAAATATGAGTATCATAAATAGAGATGTAGTCGCATATGGACATATTTGTAATGGACTACCAAACTTAACAGAAATAATAGAAAAACATTAGTACTAGATAGTATTCTAAGTTTACAAAGAAAGAAGAAATAAAATGTAATTGTGAACTTACAAAAGAACAGCAAGACTTCTGTAAGATACTTTAAGACTATTAACACAAATGTTCTTACAGATAGTGAAGAGGGATATCAAGTTAGTGATACAGGAATGTTTTTTTGGTGAATGACGGAATTATAAATTATAAGGGAACTGGAGTTAAATATAAATATTTACTACCAATGATACTTCCTATTATAAATTATAATGAAATGCTTTATGGAGAAATAGTAAAGAACGAATTATACATAGATAATAATTACATTAATAAATGTAATAATCCATTATGGGAAGTTGATAGTACGTGGAGTGAGTGGCATAAAGTTCCGTATCAAGAATGGTGTAATATGCTAGATAATAGTGGTGTATTCTCATATGAACTTAAATTAGTAGATGATATAAAAAGTAAATGCTAATAAAAACTTATTCTACTATCCATGGCCTCATTGGAATAAACAAGGTAGAGATATAGAAGTGGTTCCTATATATAGATTTAAACATGAAGACCATACTACTAAACTTATCTTTATGTATAATATAACAAACAAGACTGACACTATTTCTGTAAATATAGAGCAATATATGCAAGTATTAAAAATATTAAGGAGGATTATTATGTCAATAGGATTAGCATCCGTTTTAATTGAAAAAGATTTAGATGAATTTTGTTGATAGTCCGATGAAAGTCAATAAGTAAAGTGATGACTGAAACTTCAACTGAGGTAAGTATACTAAAGAGATATATTGAATCATTAGAAAAGAAATGGCTAGAATTGAGACAAGAGAATAAAGATTTAAGAGACCAAATGATTATGCTTATGACTACTGTAAAAAAACACTAGAACACTGTCTTGATGATTCTAGAGGAAAAAGGAGAATAATATGAATATAAGAGAGTATGTAAAATAATAATTTTTCTACAAAGTTTTCACTTCCAGTTAATCCATTACTTAAAAAGGATATTACACAAATAGCTGATATGATAAGAGAGAATTTTATTATACCAGATTATTTAAATGAAGAGTTAGAAAAAGAGTTCGTTTAGCAGTATTAAATACAGCTCTATATGATAAGTTTGCAAAAAGTTCGTATGCTGAATTAGTAGATGTTGCAGATATGCTTGATATAGTGTATCTTCCAGGTATTAAATATAAAGATAAAAATAGGAGATGAAAAATAAATGATATTCTTGTACTGTTTAGGACTTATATGGTCTGTACTTGGAGTTATATGGGGAGTTATCTGCAATATTTAGATGCTGGACAGAACTACATTCAAATATGCAAAGATTGATAGCTGTACCATTAACACTAGCATTTACGTATACTCTGATACGTTTGTGTATGCATTTTTGGGGTAAATTATAAAGGAGGAAGTTATGAGAAATAGAGAATAGAAAAAGTACTTATAAAGGATACTGTTTAATATATGAAGCTAAAGATGGCAGGAAGCTAGAACTCTACATCATATAGGAACTCATAAAAGTCCTTATATAGGAAAAGAAACGGACTTAGTGGCAGAAATTAGTATATAGCTCAAGACATATTCAGGATATATTGCGGAAAGAGCTTTGAGTAGCTAATACTGCAGATCTTATTATAATGTTACGTTAGTTGCTAGGAGAAGATTATGAGAATTCAGAAGTTTATATATGGTAATATTAGCTTTTACTACAACTGGAGACTTATATACTGATAAAAATGTCAGAGTTGCTAGATAAAGTTATGAAAGCTATACGTACTAACATAACAGAAGCGTTTGTAGATGTGAAAGCTCAAGCTAGAGTTAGTACTAATAAGAATGGAGAAAGTACTGTATATTTCTATGTTCGTTATGAAGATGTTGATAGAAATAGAGAAGTGTATGATATAGTTAAAAATACTCTGGATAAAGAGTGTAAGAAAATATATGATGATGCTGTCAGCAGCTGCTAGTGCAGGAAGTTCTTCTGGTAGCTCTGGAGGAAGTGGAGGATTTGGTCCCTACTCCAGTAGGAGGCTCAAGTGGGGAGTACTTTCTCCCGCTCCTCCATCACCTGGTACTGGAGGATTTTCAGGAGTAGTGCCAGTAGGAGGAGGTTCTTCATCTGGTACTACAACGCCTACTGTTCCTACAGGTACTATTACTGGTAATTTAGTAGCAGATTACTCTATCGTAAGATATACAGCTGAAAACTATATGGTCTGATATGATTGAAGACCCTATGTGCGAAGTAAGACTTAAAGATAGAGTTACGTATAATGTAAATGAAACTGGTAGCTGTTCTATGTCTGTAAATAATGCTCCTATAGTATGGAGTAAGAATAAAATGGAACTTATCCGTAAAACAGTAGACGTGATGTGTAATCATTTTTATGGATAGTCCAGAAGTTCAATCAGATTATGAAACACTTATCATTTACTATGAACATATTAGATTGGACTAAAAAGCTTTTCAGAAAAAGATATGGAACACAAAAGATTGGTGTGTTAAGTATTTCATTAATCAATTAAAAGAACTTAATCATGATTATGACGATATATTTAATATGGATATAAAAATAAATGATGACTATAATGCTACAGATGGTACTATTACTGGAGTTATAAAAAGTTCCTGGTGCTATATCAGACCAAGGATTACAACGTCGTATAGAAGATATTAGACGTGCTAGACAGGCTATTAAGATAAAAGATAGAACAGAAGATACTAAATACAGACTATTAGATATCGACATAGCATTTAGTAATGGAAAGACTCTTGAATATAGGACTGATGCAAATGCTCCATCTATGAGTAAATTCTTCTATAAAAAGATGGACAAGCTGGAACTCCGTCTACTGGTAAACTTAGTGATAAGTTAGCTGGAGGACTAGGAACTGGAAGTAGTGGTTCTGGTAAAGGGTTTGGTAAATTTAAAAAGGCAGCTGATGCTAGAAAGGCGGCTGAAGCTAAAGAGAAACCAAAGAAAAAATGGATGAAAGGCTTAAAAAGCTTGGTTAGGAGATATATATGAAAAATGAACCATTATTAGTTGTAATGCTGTGTATTGTGAGTGTTAGGAATTATATTAGTACAAGCAATGTGGTTAATAGTTCATTCATTGATGGAAATATTTAAAAAATGTTAGATATGGAAAAAGTAGAAATGTATCATGTATTTATAGTTATATTTTGGGACTATATGCAGAAATACAGGGATTTAAAAATAATAATAAGTTTATTTGCAAGATTTATAAAAATAGGAGGTAAAGGATATGTGTAGTATAGCAGTTCCAGCAACTCTGATACGTAGTATATTCTGATATCTATATCATTAGTGATAGCATACGTATTTATATTATTCATCATAACTCTAATAGCAAGGAATAATTAATAGTACAAAAATCTAAAGAATGGAATTGGGTTTATGCTTTTATAGTATTTCTAATGATTACGTGTGTATAATAATATGTTTACTTGCTAAGATTGCAACAGAATTAGGGATGGTTAAAAATAGTTTACATTTAGAGTATTATGGATAAACAGGAATTATTCAAACAGGAACAGGACTTATAGTGATAGGGTGTGTATATATTTATAGCACATACTGTCGTATTACCAAGTTTCTTTAAATTTATTTCAGAATCACTTTATCACACATTAGAGACATGTGTTTTGATATTCGATATTGCTGTTTTAGCTATAGGTATCGGAATGATACTATTTGGCTTTTATGGCGTAAATAAAGATTTCCCCCTCTTCGTTGAGGGGGTTTCTTTTTATCTGCTATAATAGTCTGTTCCTTTATCTAATTCTGATAACTTAAGTCTATTTGCTTTAGTACTTCTGTATTTATATACCAAGCAAACTCTTTTACGTTATCTTTAGTTATAGGTCTATTAAACCAAAATGTATGTAGATAAGAAGCATGTTTTCCAATATGCTGTAAATCCACTTTCTACTACCTGGAATAACTTATCCATAGTAAGAGCAATCATTCCAACTGGACTATACTTAAAAACTATTAGGTAATACTTGTGCTCCAGTAAGTCCATCTATTTCATACCAATACATATATTTAGGAGCTTTTTTTCTAGAAAGCTCTTTTCTTTGTTTCTCTATATACTGGTTTAGCTTCTGGTACAGTTATATTCTACCACTGTTTTACTTCTAAGATTATTAGTATTTGTTTTTATTTCAGCTTCAAAAATTATTTGGAGCTTCTACTGGTACTACCACTTCTTCAGGTGCACCTTCTAATATTTCATCAACTTCTTCATCAACTGTGTTTTGGTTTTGCTTTACCCATGATTAATACCTCCTATATATTTATCTCTTTGATTTTCTCTTCTATCTAATTCTTCTCTAGCTATCTTTAGCCATTTCCAATATTTCCATTAATTTTTGTATTACTTCCATTTATTTTTAACTCCCCTTTTGCCATACACTACCATTAGTATCTCTATTTAGTTCTCTGTATATAGGTCTAATACAAGTAATATCATAGGTATACCAATGTAGTCATCTATATTATCCTTATCTACCATAAGCTTATGTAATTCTTTTTACATTATTACAAATGTATTCTATATCATTTTTCCATGAATTTATCTAAGAACTTTTGTGATGACTGGATGCATTAATTGATATGTAACATGACATGATTTAAGCGTAGGGTCTATAAACGATGCCGTATTAAGCATATCTACTAACGTTATTCCAGTATTAAACATAGTAGTAAGAATCAAATGGTCACTTCTTTCTCTTAAATAAAAACTTTATAGAATAGCTATATTGTGGAATATAATTATCATTATATTCGTCATTAATCAGATTTCTTAAATTAAGACTATAATCAAATATAACTGCTCCAGGAGTAGTAACTAGCATTTCATCTCCCTTAGGAGGATTTTTCGCTATTAAGCTTAAAGTCTTTATTTAATAACTTTTCATATATCAAGTTTTATAATTTATAAGAGTTCTATCAAACCCGTATGTGTTAGTTAAGAATAATGTATTCTTATCATAACCAAACTTAAATATATTTTTATTTTGTTGCATCAAATCATTTGCATGTAGTGGTTGAATACAAACTGAGCATGATTATATATTTCAGCAGTATTATCTTTTAGCATACGTTCCTATATCTCCTATAGTAGGACTAAATCCAAGTATATCATATTCTACGCTATAGAAAAGCCTCTACATATTGACTTTGTAATTCATCTATAACAGCAAGTAAGTTATTATTAAGATTAGCTTGGTTTTTCTGGAAGTATACATTGCATTCCACTTCCAACTTTAGATGCATCAAATATAAATCTATTTACTATTCTTTCTTCTAATCCTTGAATATCAAATATAGTACTTTCGCTATATTCTATTAAAAACGCATCTCTATCTATAAGTTTTAATTGGCATTACCTTTTGTTACTTTAAAAAGGCTTTGCTAAGTTTTGATGAGATAATAATACGATATGGTCGTTTTCTTTAGGAACGATAGTATTAGGAAGAACGATACTTTGCTTCATAGTTAAATTTATACTAAGAGCTCTCTCACTATCTTTTCCTCTATCATCTATTTCTGTTTCATCTCCACGACCATATAGAGAGAAACTACTTATCTTATCAAATCTCATAGTCTTCTTATAATCCTGTGTTAAATTTAATACAGCTGTATAAGTAGTTTCATTTTCATTTATACTGTAATAATCAACTATAATAGCTCCTTGATTTATCAGTCTTGTAAAAAGGACTGTTGAGCATATTCTTATTGACTAATCCAGTAAGTAATTCTTGTGCTTCTTTAGTAGGTCTAGAGCTAGCTGGTGCTAAGTTCTTATCTACTATAGTAGGCTGTAATCCACTAATCCTCGAAAACCTTTGGCAATCATACCAGCTCCTTTCTTTAATGCGTCTCCTCCTCTAAGTTTGTTAGCAACTCTTACTATACTTTCTCCATCTTCTACGATGCTATAAGTAGTCATAAGAGTCCTTGAACAGAAACCTTGGTAGTTATCTGCAAGCACTCTAATATATTATGATAGCTTCCTAAGAATGCGTGTAATGCGTCTTCTTCTGACCTAAAATTAGGTATTTCATTCTTTATATCTTTATCAGATACTTCACCAGGGGTAGTAGGTTCTTCCATCTGTACTTTGAGCTCCTCCCGCTCCAGCTCCTACATTCATTGATTTTTCAGCGTCTTTTGCAGCAGCTTCTTCTTGTTTAGTCTTTTCAGCAAGACCTCTTCCTTTTTCCATATCATTCTCTCTGGCTTTCTTTACTAAGAACTCCATACCTTTCTTAATTACATTAAGAGTCTTATCTATAGATTTCTTAGCATTAGTTCCTCCAGTACGCATAGTTTTAGTAAGAAGCGAACTTCCTTCAGTACCTCTTCCAAGATAATTAAATACTTGAGTACAGTAATCACTGGCTTCTTTCTCTTTACTTTGTCCTCTTATCCAAGCAACAAATTTATCTCTTTCATTTTGCTTCAAATGTAATTTCAACTAGGGTCAAATCCTTTAAGTAATGTTTCTACTATAGTGGCAGAACTGTTATTACTTTTTAAGAATCTGTTTAGTTTATTCTTATTTCCCAAGTCCAAACATATTAGAACCCCCATCTGCCAATGCAGAGAAAGGAAGCATAGCTCCATCTTTAACGACACCTATACCACTTTTTAATAGCCTTTACTAAATTAAGGTAAATATATGTTTAGCATTATTACCCATGCTCTTAAATCTATTAAGAGTGTTTTTCTAAACGTGAATATCTATTCTTATACATTACTTTAGTAAGTACTAATGCAGCATTATATCTTGCAAGTATAATGTTATTTATTTCAGCAGCTCTTCCAATAATCTTCATTCTTTCTTCAGTGTTTTTCTACATTATTCAATACTTGTCCAAGTTGTTCTATAGAAACTAAGTTTACTCCATTAGGAATATTTCCACTAGAGTTTAATATAATTCTATCATTAGCTTGGTTAGTCACAACTTTTACCAGTATGAACATCTAGTCCACACATATCTTTTACATACTCATCCCAAGATTTAATATACTTCAAACATTGAGCCATTCCCTCCCAATCTATATTATATAGCTTGATTGTAACTTTACCCATACGATTTATCTGTTCTGCTCCTCCAAGGTTAACAAGTTCATTCATCTGTTCTCCAAGTAGAATAAATCTTTTTATCGTACTTCATAAGTTTAGCCCACATATTCTTTAAGTTCTGTCCCATCTTTTTGAAAGTTCTGTAATAGCTTTGGATATAAATCACGCCATTGAGATTGAGCCATTTTGATACCAGACTTAATAGCACCTTTTGCCATCTTAGCTGCTCCTACAGTTCCTCTTACTCCAGCTGCTACTCCCTTAAAAGCCATAGCTACAGCTCCGTCTTCTAGTCCAACGTCAAATGGAGGCTCTATACTTTCAATAGAACTATAGTAGTCTTCTAATGATGAGTTGTTTTTATGCGTCTCCATATCCATTCCAGATATATTTATTTTAGGCATTTCTTCAACCTCCTTTTATTGTTTATAGTATAACAGGGGTTGTTTTTAATAAAAAGATAAGCAAAAATTAGCTATATATAATAAAGTATATAATAAAATATTAAAATATATCTTATAATTTTGCATATGTATAAGATATAACGAGGAGAGTGATTAATATGCTATTAACTGAAAGGATTTGAAAGAATGATAGGACAATTTTCTAATAATATGATAGAAGAATTAGGAATTGAAAAAGCATTGGTAAAGTAGCTGATGCGTTAAACGAAATAGGTAATGACTTCGCTAAGGACTATTTTTAGAAACAGCTTAAGTATTTTAAATACAAAAAGCTAGTTTAGCAAAAACAATTTGGAGAACCTATTGATATCAAAAAGCACTTACAGATGTGTTTAAAAGATTCTTTTTGGTGCTTTACTAAATTCTACTAGCGATGACCAATTATTATATAGTTGCTAGAGTACTAGAAACTCATTTAGGATAATGGGTTTCTAAAAATTAAATAACAGGACTTCACATCTTGTTATGTTAGGCGTAATAAATGCATTATCCCAATACTATAATTAGTACTAGGATAACTATATGTTATTAAAAATGTAGTGCAGTAGTAATAGCAGATAAATATCACCTAGAAAGGAGGTGATACTATGAGTTTATATTTATTAGATATGGACAAATTTAGGCTATAGATTTAAGAAAAAGAATCTGTCTTGAAACACTTCAACAAAAAGACAGAATCAAAATTGGTAATATGTTATTAGAAAGACTAATACCAGAATTATTAATTAGTATCAAAACATAACATCATTGACACCCATATCTACTATTACTACTTGTAAAAAAGAAGCCCTTTCTTTTTACATTAATTGTTGTTATGTAATTGTTATCAGACAACGACCTGTTTTAATATAATATAAAAGGAGAGATGATAAATGGCTACACAACAACTATCGCAAATAAAAGATAAGCTTATGTATATTGATAGATATATGAAAGCTGGACGTTTTACTTTTTAGTTTACTTACAGCAGATAATAAAAGATTTAGCTACTATGCATGAACTTATACTGGATTATGGTACAGATGATAATGGAACTGCATATGGGTCTAAGAATGGGTTTCCTACTAATGCAGATGGAACTATAAAAGATTCCAAGACCATCTATATTTGTAATAAAATGAAAAAGGTGAAAGAGTTAATATAGAAACAGAATCAGCATTACAAATAAGAAAGTTCTTAGATAACTTCTTTGAAGTGAGTACTAATAGAACTAAATTTGGAGAACCATCTATGTGGCTTAAACTTATAGCTAACGATGATGGTACTACTACGTATGGAGAAGATAATACTAGAAAGTTTTTATGAATATACTGTTGCAAATAAAGACCAGCTACATCCATATATATTACAGACATTTAAAGATGGTAAAAGAGATATCCTTATACCGTTTATGACTGCTAATCACGTATTCTACGATGTATCTAAGATAATAGCTGGAGAAAAGATACGTACGATAGAAGATACTTTTAAAATTACTTCATACTATGATAAATACTATTGGAGATAATATAAAGTTTAATATCAGTACTATAGAAGCAAGAATGAATGATACTATGAATATGCTTAAAGAAAAGTCTGATATACAAGACAGAGCCATAGCTGCTTTACAGCAAAATATAAATGATATGGGAAGCTATTACTTAGAAGTTTCTAATAAAGCTTACTAATATAATAGAGAAAGTAGGGAAATCTTTTATTAAAAACCATACTTTGTTAAAGAGGAGAGATACTTCGTATAAAGTTTAATCCAGCTAAGAAAAGGATTTAAACCAGCTATAGATACGTTTGAACGTGCTGCGGATATTTATAGTAGCTGTCTATTCATCACAGGACAAATAGGAACAGCGGAAATATTCGTAGAAATAGGTCCAGGTTCTCATATAGGGATTTGACAAGATTGCTTTTTATGGATAAAAAAATACATCACATGAATTTAGTCAACCTAATATGCGTATAGCACAAGTAGGTACAGCTATGCCTGATAACATAATATCATTTGCAGAACAAAGTGCTACTGGAGAATATATAATACAATTCAATTACGATATAGGTATAAACGTATGGACTAAATATATAGATTATATGGAAATAGATACAGATATACCTGAAGAAGAATCTAAGCGTATAATGGCAAATGTGCAAGCTAATAGAAGTAGAATGAATGATATTGGAGTGTTACCAGTTTATAATAGTGTAGTATGTAGAACATCTACTACGTATTTAACAAAAGGACTTGCACTTGGAGATAACTGTATCTTGGTTGCTGGAGACCATAAATATAATAATTTAACTAATTTTGACTATTCTGAAAATGCTGACTTTTAGATGGACTCCCTGCATACAGCATATACTCCAGTAAGAGAGCAACTTATAATTAATACAGATAATATTCTTTACAATGCTTTTTAATAAGACGCTTGAAGTTAGCTGTGGATATTGGAGACCAGGTATAAGCTTTGATATAATGGTATATAGACCAAGTTCACCAGGAACTAGAGTAGTTACTACAGAAAGTCCGTCTGGTATATTCAAGACTAAGACTAAAGTAAAATTAGATAGCTCAGAAGTAGCGAGAGGTATAATGAGTATAGAAACAAACTTCGCTTCTTTAGCAGTAGAAGAAGGATGGATTTATGATATAATAGCTACTGCACCAGGATATAAAAACATCAAACGTGACAAGAGGTACATTTAGATTTAAGAGATAAGGAGGATTAACTTATGGAATATAGAGTAGCTGTAGTGATACAGCCAAAGAATACTACGACTTAGCTGGTACTATTGTATTTTGGAGAACATATTAAAGATTTAGGTACTGTATTATGTATGGTGACACCCGAACATGATGTTATTCCATTTGCAGATAATGACCAACCAAAGATAGATAGAATGATAAAGAATATTTTAACAGAGGAGATTTCCCAACATTATCAGATGAGCAATATATGAAGAATAGTACAAACTTGCCTCCATTTGAGTTAAGTGGAGACCCGTCTATAATGATAGTAAAGAAAGGTGGAGAATCATTCGTTCATAATGATATAGAAAAGTATGTGGAAACTCTTAATAAGGTTTCTGAAGATGTAGAACCTTATGTAATGCATACTAAATATGAAAATGTGGATAGAATAAATATGCCTTATCTTACAGACGAAGTGGTATTCTGGAGATATAAAAGAAAAATATTTATAATGAGAATAAGTATCATTCTTTAGAAACTCAAATAAGATATCTATTAGATGTAGTTTGTAAAGAATATGCTGATGATACAGACAGATTTATAAATATAGTAAATAAGTTTTTATGCTTGTGGTTGTGACCCTAAAATATTAAATTGGCATAAGCTTAATTTATCTCAAATTAATAGAGATGATAAAGCTTTATAAGATTATTTTGAGGGAACTTTCTGATAAAAAGACATAATATAGAAAAATATAGAAGATACTCTTAATGGACTTAAGGACGATATTACTGAGGGATGTTATATACAACGTATGCGTCTAGATAGAGGAGGAGATAGATTTGTAAACATTAAAAATCTATAGTAACTTCAAGTTTCCTAGAATAAGAGGTATCGTACTTGGATATGACGGAAGTAATGTGATAGGTAAAGATTTGACGCTACATCTAAAAATGGTATACCGTTATATGTAGCTGTAGATACTTGGGTAGGAAACGGAGATAATCCACCTATTATAATAGCACCATCAGACAGTTCGTATACCATGACAGTAGATACAAGATCTCAATTTTTTTCTTATAACTGATATACCAGAATGTGTATATGAAGTATTAGACCAAATGAGATTTACAATGGAAGAAGCTATGGCTACTCCATTATCTACGCAATTTAATGGAGACTTCATAAAGAATGCTAAAGATACTCTTCTTTATAATATAGAGAAAATACAGTAGTAGCTCAAAAAGCTTTCTATAGTAGGAACATTAGAAGAAGATTTAAGAGAATCATATATGACTTCATAGAGTATCTCACAGACTTCCTCAACTTATAGATGATATAGATGATGAAGAAATGTTTATAATTGGAGATATGGAAGATATTAATTATGAACAGCTAATAAACTTCAGAGTATATGATAACTCAAATAATGGAAATACTATACTTGATAAGACTATCACTTATAAAGAATACTTAGCTATGGCTGGAGGATTTCCATTTCAGATATCCTACTGTATATGATGATGGAATAGATTATACTGTAGAAACTACGTTTGTTAAAAGAGACGGACATCAAATACCAAATACGATTACATATACAGTACATACTAGAGTTCCTAGAAGTGGTAACGCAGGAGTAGTAACACCTGATTTAGAAACTAATAGAGAGCAAGTTCACTTTAGTAAAAAGCAGATGGTAATATGTTTGAGTATGGAACTGTAGTAAAAGCTATAGTGTTGAATGGAAATGGTTCTAAAGTATATGATGGTACTGTTAAAGTTACTTCAAATGATATTGATAATGGATATGTAAATCTTCCTTGTATCAATAGTCTTTCTGGAACTATTACTATTAATTTAAGAATAAAAAGAGCCAAATAAGTTCCAATCTAATAATCAAACTATAAATATAGATATGAGTAAAATACTCCAGCTGCTAATTATGATATTACTGCTATGGAATTATGGAAAGATGGTAATATGTATATCAATAAGAATACTATCCTTAGACAGCTTATACAAACTGCTAATATAACTGGAGGAGCTTGGTATACAGATATAGATAGATATTACAGCGAATATCCAATATCATTTGGTCTTAAATATAATTGTGGTGCTCCTAAAGTAGAAATAACTACTAGAATAATCGGAGTTCCAAATATGGCTGATTTATCTTGGACTAAGACTATAGAAAGAAGTTTAAATGAAATTAATGTCAATGGTATTATAAGCAATCGTACTACTATACTTGATAATGAGTTTAATACTCTTCCTTATAATTATCATTATGACAGATATCTAAGATTTAACCACTACGACACAGATGGTATTAACTCATTTACACATAATAACCCAGATGTTATAATTCCATATGGAGGTAGTTATGAGTTTACTATAAAAGTCATTTGATGCCTTTTGGTAGTGTTAGAAAGACAGTTACGTATAATGTACCGTCTATATTTGATGAGAAATTAACTCATACTTCTATAATAGAAGATGATATATGGAACGATTTCTTTGAAACTGTAGCTACTGAAGATAATATGATATCTAACTTAAAGCTAATGTTGGAACTAAATATGCTCATATGGAATGTATACTTATGATGGAACTTGAGGATAATGTTCCTAATGAAAATACTAAGCTATATTCGTTCTATGTAAATGAGCATGGTATGGTTACATCTAATCCTACTACGAATTATGACCCATTAAATAGACAGCTTGATAAAATACATATTGTATGATGCAAGTGACTTAGAGAATATACTAAGTAGACAAAACTTCACTTTATGGATACGTCCTAAAAATGATACTAATCCTTTATTTGCAGATTGGTATAGAGGAAGAGTTAATAATACATTCCAAAGATTAGATAAAGTGATTACTAGAGCTGTTCCTAAAGAAATAGGAATAAATAAACTTGTATCTAGAGTTTATATGCCACCGTATATAAACTATATAGATGATGAATTGTTAGAAATAACATTTACTACAAATGTTCCTAATAATAAGAAAAATGATTTTGAAATAACTGTAGATGTTATTAATGTAGAAGATAACGAAACACTTACTACAAGTACAGCTACAGTAGCAGAATGGGAACTACTTAATAATAGAATAGCGTACGATAAGCTTAAGTTCCCTAGAACTGTTAATAATTATAAAGTAGTGGCTACTATGAAGAATAAAACAGACGCTACTTGGACTAGTGCTAATGTTAAGAAAGAAGATACTGTCACTGTAGAACGTACTGAACAACCTTGGTTTAGTAATGCTCATTTAGACGTAATACCATTAGTAAACCTAGATATAAGACAGAAATCCAGGAGCATCATTTCCACTAGGTACTACATTCTGGGTACGTATTGAAAAATGATGATGGAGATATGTTATTTGAATATAATGGAAAATAGATGCTGGGTGATATATACGATGGCTATCATAGAATATATGTTCCAAATAAACCAGAAGGTGTATTTACTCTTTCAGTTATAGCTAGAGAACCAAACAAGTATCAAAGTCTTATATTCAGAAGTTCTGCTGAGTTTATAGATAATATTCGTTATGCGAAAAGTATTATATGATGATAGTAAAGATTTATCATTAGTCAAATATGAACTTAATCAAGGACTTTCAGAAGACTCTATAGCGTATATAGAAAAGCTTATAAGAAGAAATCATCCTACTAGAAAGGTATCTAAAGTTACTACTATAACTAAAGGTGAAAATCCTGTTTCTACAGATTACACATCTTTAAGTGATTTGAAGACTGTTTCTTTACCAGCTGATATTACTATCAAAAATAGAATTAGCTGAGAAAGTAGCTGGGGATTATCCTTATATAGATATATTCTTCTGATGGAGCTACTGCGTCTAATATTCCAGTTAGATGAACACGGTAAAGTTTTTAAATGAAGCTCTTGTTAATTGGAGAAATGATTATAAGTGGCAATGGGATTTAGATATATTTAATAGAGGATTTGATGTAGAAGAAAAAGATGCTGATGGACATGTATTAACTAATACTCATTTTAATACGTTAAATGAGCTTAGGACAGCTACATTCAGTAATACTAACTACAAGTCAATTAAATTAACTGGTGTTCAAAAATAGACCAGCTACTAAAGATTTATACTTTTAAATCTAAAGATAAAACTATGGTAGACTTTGATATACAAGTTAAAAAGAAGTCCAGAATATAATGAAACTACTGGTCAATATAAGTATAAGATTACAAATACTAGAGAACGTAATGAGAATGACTTAAGAAATATGGCTAATGCTATAGCACGTTTAGTAAGAATATCTAATCCAGATTATGTTCTTAATTCGATTGAATCTCCCTAATGGTGATGTTATATGGACTTATGGCTCTGGAGTTTCTAGTAATTTTGATAGATGGAAAGATGGAGAGTTTGATAATGGTAATTTGATGATATCTGTAAGACAGGATAACGTTATTACACTTAATATGGTTTTTAAGTTTCCACAATATCCAGAATTGAATTTTACTTCTACGAAAAGTATTACATAGTACTAGAATAGGAGACGTTGTTAAATATGGTAAAATACGTGGGCTTACTGATAGGTATATGAGTATGTTTGACCACAAATGAACGTGGACTTAGAGATGATACTCACTATATCGTGAAATTACAAAATAATAATGGAGATTGGGATATAATACGTGACTATAATGCAATATACGGAGCTAGCGAATTAGATTTTTATATATATCAAGATATGACAATGACCCATATGGTAATGAGGATTATATATACGTGGAGCTTATATATGGAATGAGTTTACTGTAGATAGAGAAGTTTATAACTTTGAAGTTACTACTAAGTTTATAAATCTTCGTCTAATTGAAAATAAATTTAGAAATCATACTATATTTCAGTTTAATATAGATGGAGCAACTATAGACAAGGATTCTACTGCGTTTTCTGATAAAAAGTAAGGTATATGTATATGAAGATAATGGGGTTATTCCTTTAGCTAGTTCTACAAAAGCCATCGAATAGATTTTATGTGTATGTTCCTAATAATGGAATATTAAATCAGATAGTAGACATAAGTAAATTTAATAAAGATGCTGGTAAAACATTAGATAAATATGATTTACATGTTGACAGAATGTATGGAATAGGATATTCAAATCATATAAATTCACCATGGAATGGACCTAGATTTAGCAGTCCCATACCATATAGACCAGGTTACGATAGTGTTGATTATATTATTATGACATTCAAAGATGACATAATAATGCAACCAAAAGTGTTAAGCATGGTTACTACTAGAAAATTTGATGGAGATGTTGTGCTATATAGACGTTTTAACAAACATATGGCTTTATCGTATCCCATGCAGCCAATAGATGCCACAACTGATAATCCATATGGCTTAATGTATAATATAGCTACTTATATATTAGATAACTATAGATACCAGGTAGAATGGTTAATATATGGAAATGACAGAGATAAATATAACACAAGCGATATAACTCCAGAAAACTTATTCGTTTATTTAGAATATCCTAATATGGTACCAAAGGATATAACTGCAGTTACTACTATAAAAATTAGATAAAAGAATACGACACTCCATGGAATACAAAAAGCTACCGTTAATAATATATCTTATAATGAGATGTATAGTGGCGAATATAATAATGCAACTACATTTATGCACGATGTTCTAAATGAAAAGTTTTTATTTAGATATAACTAGTATGCTAAATGTTTTAAAGAATGAAAGCAGAAGTGAGTTGACATATGGTCCAGGTTATATACATACTAGTAAAAGAGTTCGTTATCAGTGCAGATAAAAAACATTAACTATAGAAACTCCGCTATTTGCTAAGGAGAACTCATAACAAGTGTTAATAGGCCACAAGAATATGAAAGAGGTGGGTCTGATGAATTCGTAAACTATGGTGATTATGTTATGGCTTATAATGTATATCATCATAATATTATGGATGTTACAAAGAAACGTGACGATTCTCAGCCTGATAGTGTAAAAACATTTGAATGATATTATGTATAAAAAGCTTGATGATAAAACAAAGCCAATATTCTGATAATGACGTACTTAATAGAGATAATGCTATGATTTAGCGTGCATACTTCATACAGCAAAAAGAATGAGAGACTCTCAATTATCGAGGTACTCTGAACGTATACAATCTACTTTCAGTATTAAAAAGATATCTAGTATATATCCTCTAAACAGTATACTATCGCTAGCGTTCAAGTTCATGACTTCAAACACGTAATCGTAAAACTTGACAAAATGAAAGTTTACGTAGAAATGTGTATATGTCTGATAACGGTAGAGGACCTTTTACAATAACTCCACCACATAATATATATAGACTGAGTAATGGTCTAATGTAATGGATTTTGAGTATGTATTAGATGTTAATGATAATTATAAAACAAATGGTGATTGCTATGATATGATTAATACGTTAAATCAAGTCAAAATCGTTGATATTGCTAGTACTAACGATTTTCGTGGACTTATTGGAGCATATCATTTATCTAAAATGATAAGTAGAAGTAAAAATAGATTTTGAACATGGGGTTGGTGTTAACGCATATGCTTCTAATATTGTAACAGAACCATTATTTTACACACCCTCATGGAAGTGAGATAGTCCACGTCCCAAATTCGATTTTGATTGACAATTTAATAATCTTACTGAAAATGATTATGATTCTATACAAAAAGAAATACGGATGCGTCGTTAATGGTAACTTTATAGTACCTTATATAGTAAATAGAGATTTTACTATGCCTCCGATAGGGTTTTGGTGTAATTACCAAAATGCTGATGTAAGCAAAAAGTAAAGAGGACGCTGCACTGCAAAGTTTAAATGATACTATTATATTTCCAATTAGTTACAACTATAACTTAAATGATAAAAATAAAAAGAAGCTAATCGCATATTTACTAAAAGCTCTACTTTCGGATTCGCACGGATTACCAGATTTATATACAAAGTACTGAGATATTAGTATCATACAAAACTGAAATATCTAGTGCTGATTTTTATGCTATGATAACACCACCTAGTCATATCTATAGCTGTAGGAAATAATTCAACAACAGCTAGACCAAACATATTATATGATGCAACATCTAAACCTCTATTGCAGAAGGAATGGCTGGTGGTTCATTAATATTAGAAACATATATAGGTCAGTCACGATCAGTATACTGTTTCTTTTAATGGAGAAGTTAAGTTATGGTTATGGTGGTGGAGTAGGTTTAGTTAAAAATCAAAATGTATCCTGTACGTGTAGGGTACTGCTAACACGGTGGTAGTTAGAAATAATCTACCACATAATACTATATCAAAGGTATTAAACGAAAATGTTACATACGATACTTATTCACCAGATGTTTACTTTGAACAAGTTGTAGGAGCTGAGTATTATAATATAGGTAATTATAATCCAACTAATAGCGGATACACTCAGGAAACTTGGTCTAATTGGGTTAAAGAAAAATAACCTTAATTATACTGATGATCAACTTATGGTCTATCAAGTTGCTTACGTACGGATTTGCTGGGATGATGCATTCTATAGTTAGTAGAAGCTGGGATCGTTCTAATTACTATATAGATGGTAGATATATGGTTATACATGTTGAAATAGATGCTACACTAGATAAAAATTAAAACTAGAGGAAAAATCGGTATATCAAATAGTTGTGGATATGCAAAATGTACAGCCTAATCTAAACGAAACACGTAATAATGAGGGTGTATGGAGTAGAGATGTTAATTTCGATGCACTGATAGATATGGCCAACTGGTTTTTCTCCACGTAATTCATATTATGAATTATATAAAAACTGAGGGAGAAGATAAGCACCCTTATAAAGATTTCGTAGTAAAAAGAGTTCAACGTAATGTCAAATTTAGAATAAGCGGCGAAGCTCTATCAAAGAAATTGATACCTGTGAGCGAACTTAAAGATAATGTTAGTGTTACATACACTAATGACAAAACATTACCATTGATAAACTTTAAAAACGCTTTTTGGATTACAAAAACTTGGAATATGGAAATAGGGAAACTGACTTAACTGTAATAGATAAACAACTCCCTAATGATGTTAACTGTCGTGCAATGTATACCAATATGACTGGGTATACTAGTAACAGTTTATATGAGACTTGGTGTAAAGGATGCACAAACGTGTATGTTAGATTATCTAACACACTTGTAAATAAACACAGATATAATGAGTACGTTACAGAAAGCACTACTACACACCGATAATGATTGCTATGAATGAAAGTGGTACTCAGTATAATGTTGGTACATTAACTAGAGAAAAATCCACCTAATAGACCAAGATTATTTAGATCCGCAAACATCAATAATACAGTGTTTAATCAGTTGTACGATAAATTACATACTCAATATAAATATAGAGCTAATGATAGTACAGCTATAGTTCCACTTAGTCTTTTTGGTAGAGTTGATTTAGTTGAGGCTAGACGTTATATGAATATGATAATATTTTTATGCTATGTACACAGGGTCATTTAAAGGATTTACTTCAGATGACTTCGTAGATTTTTTCAGATATCTAAATTCAGCAAGTTCTCCTACTAACGGATTTGTAAGAGACTCTACAGCTTTAAATAGATACCAAAAAGTATTTTCTAGTTGGGTTGGTAGTGTAGGTAATATAAATTATAATTACAAATTATATCAGACTCCAGATATGTTTCTTCCTGAATCATACCCATCAGTAAGTGATGATGAAAAGTACATTTTTGAAAACTTGTTATCATTTGGAAATGGAGAAACTGGTGATAATAATGCTATGGTACAAGCAGAATACGTCTACAGGCTATACATGAAAACCGTAAATGAAAAAGGTGTTGGTAGGGCATTAGAAGCAGCTAAAGCATTAGTTGCAGAATTTAGAGAAAGTGGAAGTCATAGTTCGCGTAGTACAAGATACGATAATACACCAGATGATGGAGTAGATATCGTTGAAGAATGGATGGATGATATCAATAATGATGACAGAATTCATAATGACCCATATGCTACTAAAACTATAGCGTTACAGCCAGATATATTTAATCAACAAGACCCTACAAGTTCTAGATTAACAGTGTTAGCTAAAAACTAGAATAGGAAATACAATGCACATTTTAGTAGAAGCAGTATCACTTCATTACATATACAGATGTATAGATTACGTACAACCATCGTTAGTTACTATAATACAACCAGCTAAGAACTTCTTAGATAATTACAAAACCGTAATTAGTATAGAACTTCCTAAAAGATAGCACTGGTTATATCGGAACTTGGCAAGATGGATACGATTTAAGTTATCCTACAACTATCACTATTAATGATATGGATACAATTTCTAATAATGAATTTCTTAGAACTGGCTAACAGAGACGATGTAGTTCCTAATGTAATAATAGGTTTCTATAAAGCCAGGAGTAGACCAAGACTTTACTACATACGTAAAGAAATCTAAGAAAAGTGGACTATATTTAAAGTAGATACTACATTAACAGAAAATAAAGCAGGAGACCGTTCTAGTAAATCAGAAGAGTTCTATTATCCACTATTTAATACAATAGGACGTAACGTAGAACGTAAACTAGATTTACTTTTATAATAATAAAGTATACTTTGCTAGAACATCTGGTGCAAGGGAAATTATATTACAAAATGGAGCATCATTCTTCCCTAACCCACTATTAGACTATGTATTATCTATTTTTAGATAACAGTTCTGATAGTAAGATATTGAGATTATATTAATTTTTTTATATAGTCGATAATTATATATATTAGCTAGTCACTTAGATAAACATAATTCCATTAACCCAAAAGACGAATGTTTAAGGCATGGAACTATCTAAGTGGCTAGTTAACATTTAAAAAGGAGGGTTGACGAGTCTGTAATTTTTGGTTTATTTGATTTTTAATTTTATTTAAATGGAGGTATTAAAAATGAGTTTATTAAAAAGATTTACAAAATGGATTGGAAGTTTATTTAGTGTGATTAGAGTTCATCAAAAAAATGAGGCTGTTGACAGAGATATAGAATTAGTAGACCATGTCAATAGAATAAGAAACATTAAAGATGATGTTATGGACTTAATTAGAGTAGAAGAACAAATGTCTACTACAAAGTATAATGTAGTAGAATATTATAATGAGATTGATGAGCTTAGACTATCTGCTCTAAATTCACTAGCTTTAGAGAATGTATTCTAACAGAATGCAATATAAAGCTATTAACAGCATTCTAGTGGAAAGTACTGAAGTAGTGGATTTGATATCTAAATTAGTATTAATGGGAAGTACTGATATAGATATGAAAAAGAAAGTGTCTTGCTCATAGAGAGTCTACATTCTAGGGAGGGAATATGTGGATAAAAAGTATTGGCAATAGTGTGTGGTATAGATATGCGTTTGCTCTATTTGTATTTATACCAAGAGCATTTGAAGAAAAAGGGATTATCTTTAGAAGATAACTACTATAAAAATGCATATTTAGATTATTTGCATATATAGTAATTTTCTTTATATACCTGTATGCATATGATTGGCTAGAGGGATTTTTACACAGTTTAGAGATTTTTAAATAAGGAGGGGGATTGCTCATGATTTTAAATTTTATAGTTATAGATGCTTATAATAACTTTTAATAGGCATATACAAAACTCAACTCACTAATAATGGAGTTAGTGAAATCTAAGATAGAATTAAAACATGGTCATAGAATACAGAATAGACACCTAGTGGCTAATAGTAAATGTTTTAAATTTACTACAGAGACTGAGATTAGGGGTGAGTTACTAGGTTTGGATAGTGTATTTAGAAAGATTATTAAACTTGTATCTATAGCTGAGTATGAAGAGGATGGATATGTATTCTGTATAGAAATTATAAAGTGGAATACAATAACTAATGCTGGAGTATATACAAATATAGGTTATGATTACATAGATAAGAAATTCTATACTGACTTGGTTACTTTGAATGAGTCTAGCGTTGACAGAGTTTTAATACAAAAATTTTAACGACGTTGGAATTATAGATGCTATACATAGTGATATTTTTGGAGTTTAAGGAGGAAGAAAATGAAATCGTATATAATAACTAATATTAAACATGGTGAATATGATGTAGAGGGATTAAAAGATTTATTTCAATTATATTTAATTAAAATTCTAGAAAAAAGTATGAGGTTATACATACTGAATATTTGTCAAGTAACACTATTGAAATATACAATGATAGAAGAATATCATTCAATATGGTAGAATGGAAACCGTTGAGCTCAGAAGTTCAAACATTAATATCAGAGTTTATAAAAGCAATGTCATACAGTGCATATGATATTGAAGTAGCTGTTGAGTTTTTACATTGGGATGAAGAGCTTAATGAAGGTGGAATGATGACATATAGAATGGATTATGATGGATATGTAGATGAAGATGAAATGTCTGTAAAAAGCATCAGAGTCATTACCATCTAAAATAAATGTTTTAGAACATATGTTGAAAGACAATCTTGTACCTGGTAGTTGCATTGAAACCAATATTAACAGATGAGCTTGATAACTTACATAAAAGAACTACATCCTGATGTGCAAACTGAAGTTAAAACTGAAGAAACATCGGCTGAAGCTACAGATGTAACTATTTGTAGAACGATGAATGATGATGATAGAAAAATGAATAAGCCTCATTGCAACTGTAGAAAAATTAGAAGAAAAATGTTAAATAAATAGGAGGTAAAATATGAATTTGATTGTATTTAATTTAGACACGACGGCAGATATAGATGTAGATAGGTCTGTAATATATGTATTAAGAGAGTTTGTAAAGTATAATATAGAGTCTGAACTGAAGATAAAGGTTCTGTATTCAAACTATGCATTAGAGATGCACGAAAATGATTTCTCAAAAATAACAGCCAGTGATTACGATATGATTAGGAGACAGATGGAAAACGTGTCTGTAGGGACTGTTCTTATCAGGATGTATGAAATAATGTAGCAGTTGCACACGTATATTATAATCCTTGTGAAAAGAAAGGAGTCATAAGACTAATTAAAAAAATAGAGGAAGTAATCACGAATTGCTCCAAACTATAGCTGAAATAGACTGAATCTTCTGATGATGTTAAAAGACAGCATTTCTTTGGTACTATAAAGAGTATGTGTGGATTATCAGAGGACTATATATGAAGAAGTAAATGGATATCTGGAAAGAACTTTAGAAGTGAGTGCTAAAGAAAAGATTTGCTCAAACTGTCTAGTTGAAGAAAGACTAGAAGCTTTAGAAGAAGCTGTTGCTTTCACTTGGTGAAAAATTTGTAGAATATGGGCACAACTATAGACTCTATATTAAAGGGGAGAATAAAATTATGTTAAGAGCGTATTTAAGAGTAAAAAAGTATGTGATGAAATGGGGTCTGTTGATGAATACAGTAAAGGGACTATTCAAATTAGTTACGAATAAGTTTATAGTAGCAAATGCAGCAAATATAAGAAATCAAAGAGGTAATAATGAAAATCCATATGATGGAGCTTATGAAACATGGTTTAATATTCATAATATGGATAAAGCATATGAAAAATGTGTTTATGATTTTTAATAAATACATTGAAACATATGCTGAATTATTTAAACATGAAGAAGAATTATTACCAGTGGGATTTAACTATAGCATATCTGTAGAATGTATTTTATTTGACCATGATACAAAAGTTGGTTCATATAACACACTATATAAGTCATTATTAACACCAGGTATTAAACAAGAGATTAATAATGTATCAGATGATAGTAGTTTATTCAAAAGAAAAGGAATGGCTTAAAGTTGCTATTATAGACTTTACCACAAGAGTCTATGATAAAACAAGATATACAAGATTTTCTAGATATTTGGGATAGAGATGATAGAGATGAAGTTTTGGATGATTAATAATTTTTAATAATTTTAAGGAGGATTGCTTATGTACAAAGGACATGTAATATTTAAAATTAGGAGTTGATTGCGAAATCAGTACCGGACCAATTAAGAACTTTAACAAACTTTATGCACTAATTATATTTCTAAATATCATCAAGCTAATATTATAAACACAAATGATGTAGCATTTTACGATTGGATGATGACACTATATACTGTATAGATAGCTTTAGAGATAGCTGAAGATTTGATTGTAGCAGCATATAAGTCAGTTTATGATGGTAAAATAATAACACATGGGTCTGCTGTTATAGTGTTATGGGACCCTGATACATAAAGTTGGATATCGTAGAAGTATAGATGTTACTGGGTCATATGAAAATGATTTATTGGACATAACACGTTCATATAGCGATATTACAGAATATAATACTCAGAAGAGAAATTAGAATATTTAAAAAGAATAAATGGTAATCATATATTTTAAAGGAACTCTTGATGAGTACAAAGGATACATTTCAGAAAATAGAAGCAGAACTTGATAAAGAATCTATTGATAACATTGACATTAATAAAAATAATATGATAAACATAATTAAAGATATATGAACATCAGATTAGCATCTGTAGAAAAACACTTTAGAAGAATTAAAAAATTATATAAAGAAATAGGAGTTGAAATAAGATGGCAAAAAGACATAAAAGACATAGTATATGCAGGATTTGCTCAAATGGGATACCTGAACTGGATGCGTATCCCAGAAGGGACTAACGTGATGGACGCGTTATTCAATGAAGAATTTTTCAATAAAATACCTGAGGACAACAATGTCAAAACTAGATGTCTGTTTGCATGCTACACTGAGGATGGGGACTACCAAGTCCCTATCTGGGGTAGTGAATTTGAGAAGTGGGAGCTTTTCTATGCTGCAAATGACTTGAAACTTATGAGTGATTTATTTTGGCTCTAGGACTAATTAAATCAAGAGTCAGCGACATAGGATTGAATCTAGAAGATTATAAAAAGTCAAATGGCTTTTACGCTTCTGCTTTTTAAAATAAAGAAACAGAGCAAATCATCATAGTTTACAGAGGAACAGACGATATAGCAGATAAATTGACAGACATTGATATTTGCTTATTCAATAAATATAATCCTCAACTGGTTAATACATATTGGTTTTCTACGTCATGTACAGTGGAAACTTAAAAGAGGCTAAAATGGCACAAGCTAAGATATATTTTACAGGACATAGTTTAGGAGGAGCACTTGCACAATTTGCTCATATCATAACTAATAATAATGTAAATAGAACTTGTACATTTAATGCTTTTAGGAATAGGAGTATTCTTTATAAATCATTTTGATACTCCAGGACTTATAAATAATCTTACTTTTGGATATTTGTAAGAATACTTCTGTTAAATATGGACCGGAACTTATAACATTTATAAATGATATATGGAAATCTGGAGTAGTATTAACAGACACTTGGGAAGTGTATGATAAAGTATATAACTATTTATTGAGTTCTAACGTAAGAGATGCTATCTAGATTATTTAAACTGGATGTAGGGACTTAATATAAGCTTTGGATTTAACCACATAGATTATGATGAGAAAGCTACAGTAAAAGATAAATTAGATGTAGAAAAGATTAAATTAGCTACTATGGAGCTTGTAGGAATGCTTAAAGCTATAGCATTATTTAAAAGAGGATTTACACATAGTAGAAACATCAGAGATTATAATATCATTAACTATGTCTTCCCTGATGATTGGACTGTAAATTTACAAACAAGAATAGGAAAGATTATAGATGTTACAAAAGAAAAGATTACCATATGATTGAAAAATTGATGATGGAGCTCTTAGAGTTGTATTACAGACATTTAAGAGATTTGGATTTAGTAAACATAGTGTAGGAAATTTCTTAATGTATATAAGTAATAATGGATATATAATTCCAGGTAAAATACGTAGTGCTATAATAGAAATAATGCTTAAAGAATTATGTACTTTCTGTATTGAGAATAAAGGCTTTGATGAATACATTATTAAGAAAGTCTCTACAAACGAATACAGAGTCAATACAATAGAGTATTTTCACACCAGATAGATTACTACGTCATGGAAGTGCAGCTTTAAGAAATCTTACACATAAACAGCTTATAATAGACGCTATAAGCAAATATAACCATAGAACTATAGGAGATAATAAGATAGTCTATGGAGAATATAATAATATGTATTTAAACGGAATTATAGGTGGTTCCGCAATAGTTTTAGAAGATTAATAAACAGGAGGAAAGAGAATGAATGTTAGAGAATTATTTACATTGAATAATGTAGCACTTATTGAGTTGCTACATATCTATTATCAACTATAAGAAATTGGTTTTTGCACTATTTGTATTTGTAAAGAGAAGATATATCATGGGTGTATCTGTATCTGGAGCATATATGGAAACTAAAGTTAAAGAATGGTTGATAAAATAACTGTTACAGCGAAGGTAGTAGAAAGCTTTTAACTAATAATAATATGTACCTATATAATGAGTTTAATAAATCTCTTATGTGGGGAAGTTATTTAATCAGAGTCAGAAGATTTTTGCTGGGCGTATGTTTATAGTTTCCAAATAAAAAGATTCTTTTAGTGGAGATGGAGTAAAGAATATGCTTGGTGGATTTCTATGGTTTAGGAAGAACAGCACTTGTAGAGTCAGTTAAGTCTTCTTTTTGAGCTTAAAAGAGATGATGATGATATGATTAGACTTGTTAGTAAGTTATCTGGAGCCGTATTCAACCAATTTCACTACAAAAGAGCCAAGAACAAATAAAAAGATATTTGGTGAGTTTGTAAATAAAGTAGACGATGCTGTAGGTAACTTTATAAATAATAAAGACATCTATGATAAATTTGGAAGAAAAATATAAAACAGCTATACTTTTATACGGACCTCCAGGAACTGGTAAAACTTCTATCGTAAAACACGTAGCAGAAAGTCTTAACTTAGAAAACTATATATTTCTTAGAGGGATTACTATCGGAAGGAAATTCCCCTGCTGTTATAGCTGGTAGCATAAATGATGACAGTGTTGGAAATACAGATAAAAATGGTAAACCTTGCTCCTGCATTATGCATAATAGAAGATATAGATAAATCTATATTAGGAGTCGGAGATGGAGATGACAAAGAAAAGTCTAGACAAGTAGCTCAAAAAAGGACGTACTGTTGATAAGCTTATGCAGTTCTTAGATAGTAATATAAGTCCTAAATAACATTATATTAATCATCACTACAAATAATATAGAATTACTTCCAGAACCTCTTATAAGAAGTGGACGTATAGACCATAAAAATATATGTAGGTCCGCTTACAAGAGAAAAATGCAGAAGAAATGTGTGAACATTATGGTGTAAATAAAGAGGAAATATTAGGAGATGCAAACGAATTCAATCCCGCTGATCTTGAAAATAAAATATTTACTAAGATAATGGGGGAAACGTAATGAAAGGGTACAGAATTAATATATTTGATATATGCATATTATTATTTGCAGTAGTAGTATGCTATGTCTATGCTAGAAGACAATTTGAAATACAAGAGCTTATATTGATAGAACAAAGAGCAAAAATAGAGCTTTTATCTAATATCAATATAAGTAATTATAGTTTAGAAGAAATAAATGCTATCGTGGAGGATTTATCTAATTCGGATAAACTCACGATATTAAAAATTGATTGGAGTAAATCTTATGTATTAGTGCCAAATGAAACACCGGATGCTGAATTACGTAAGACTGTAACTTATTATCCAAATGCTAGATTTATAATTTTTGGATGATGAGGAAGAGGATAAATATGAAAAAGAGTTTGGTGCTAGAATAAAACAATGGAGGTAAAGATGAAATTAAAAACATGGTAATATTTGTGTGAGTTTTAATGTTGATTGTTGTAAGGCTAATATGAGCAACTACTTAAATACTAATCTGCAATATAAATCGGTAGATGAAGCTACTATTATAGATGAAAATCTAGATGCAGTTGTGGAGGAGTTTGGAAAAAAATCTTAGCTTAAATAACATAGCTGACTACTTTAACATACATTAGAGCTGGAGTTTTATGTGAGCTAGTTCCTAGAATTACCAGGATTTTTAGTAAACTATGCTAATCAAGCTTTGAATGCTGCAAACCAAATAGATATAGAAAAATATGATACTACTACCAGAGTTACTAGTGTATATCATATTCGTATCCGTGATGGTAAAGTAGCTATGAAATAATAAATATTGAGAGACCTGTTAAACCGGGTCTCTTTCTTTTTACCGATTTTTATAAAACCAATAATTATATATATTTAAGTGTATTTAATATTTATTTATATTTTAATTTTATAGGAGGAAAGAAATATGAAAAGAAAATGTAGTATTATCAACAAGCTATAATTTGAGTAAAGGTTGGTTAGAATTTGAATTTGTATATATTTGAATAGAGGTGATTTAAGAATTTACAGTACTAGCAATAAAACCTAAGATTACAGATGTGACACAACTTAGTATCAGACATAAAAGCACATATTGAAGATTGCCCTTACATAGAAGATATCAACTCATTCATGGACAGAAGTAACATTATATTGAGAAGCATCTTTGATGAATTTAGAGAGTATGATAGTTCAGATGTTTATACAAAGAGTCTTGCTCCATTCAACACAATAAGAGAATTTGATATACAAGGAGGTAATGAATAATGGCTGACAAAGTATTAGGAGTTATGGACGATAAAAGGTACTAAAATTGTGTTAGCTTATAAAGGATACTTAGGTAAAGTTAGTAGTCATGCAAATAGAACCAGATGCAGAAACATATGAAGATGGTTCTTATGATGCTAGAATAATAGCACAAGTACATATAAGTGCTCATGAGGAATCACCAGAACATTTCTATATAGACTATACTATAGTTGCTGGTCCAACTGAAGTCGGCAATGAAGCATTGATGAAACAAAGAAAGGATAGAGTGACTGTAATTCTTCATAATTATGAAGAAGAAATTTTGGATTTTTATAGATAGTAAAGATTATTTAAAACTATTTAGGAGGGATAAAATGGGAAAAATAAATGAAAATAATATTTTATGTGTATTTAGTATGCCAGGAGTTGATAAAGCTTCTGATATAATATTATGGCGTGATGATGAGGGAGATGATGAAGATACAGCTGGTTACATCATAATAACTGAGGCTATACCTACTGGTAGAAAAGATGAAACAGATGGTAAAGATATCTATGAGGCTAGTAGATTAGCTAGACTTAGAGTGGTTGAAAAATGATGGAGAATACAGTGTAGATTATAACTTTAGCTATAGAGAGCGACCCTGACACAGAAGAATACAAAGCATTGAACGCAAAAGTTATAGGTATATTGATGCATGCCAAGCGGAATTGTTTAGAGGACTACATAAATAGATTAGAAGACATTACTGAGAGCTCTTCGGAGCTCTTTATTTTTAAGGAGGAGATTATGGATAACTTTATAACACCAAAACTAGATATAATAGCAAAAGCTAAAAACAAAGGTAGAAAGATATTATTAGCTCTTAATGAGTATAATAATGATATCGAAATATACTTTACTAAATCCAGTAAAGGACGAAGATGGTATTAGAGGGTATGAAGGAGGCGTTATAGCCACTATAGAAGTAATACCTTTTGAAAAGAAAAGTTTAAAAATAAGATATAAAGCTGAATTAGCTTTGAAATGAGAAAGATATCTGATGATAGTGCTCAGGAAAAAGTTTAATATAGCGTATACTATGGTTAAAAAAATATAAAAAATGAATTAATAGAATATTATGTTAAAAATTTAGCACAATATAGAATATAATAGGAGGAATGATAGTATGGATATGTATAAAGGAACTAAAGAAAAATATGAGTCGTAAAGTATGATATGTTTGCTCACTTTGTAATAAAAGGATGATGACGGTAAAGATATTACTGTTTACGTAGGAGAAGAGTTTAATGATAGAGGTGTTTATTATTTAATAGCGGATATAGAATCTAGATATATAATATTCGCATCTATACCTGACTATACTGATTATTATAAGATGATTAAGTTTGAACCTGGAGCTAAAGAAATACATAATAAATTTCAATGACTAAAAGATATATTTGAACATATAGATATGGATGAAACTCTTAAGAGTCAAATATTTGATAATATAGAAATATGTGACTTTACTACTATTATCAATTCATCTCATTATTAATAATAATGTTATATTAAATTAAAGAAAGAGAGGTATAATATGAGCATAACACCAGTAAGAGGAGACGATTTTAAAAATTATTATAATTGGCAATATATTCCCTAAAAGGAATGAAATTAATGCAAAGTATTAAATTTGAATACTGGGATGAAGAAAATAATGTTACGTTGACTGAGAATGTAATATACATGAGTAGTTCTATAAAAGGAAAGAACAGATAAAAGCTATAGAAACATATTACTACTGTAGTAGAGTCAAGTTCTCTTGTAGATGAAACTGGGAAAAATCCGTCTACATTTATAAATGATACGTTAAATGAATTTGTATGATAAAGCTGTAAAAGCTTAGAGATGATTTTATAGATGGAGAAGACTACACAGAGCATAGTATGATTACTATAACAGTTAATACAGAAAAACTTGAAGATAGGGGGTTATTAGATGAATTCTAATAATGATATAGTAAATATATCACATATTAATTTTAAAAAGAAAAATATTATCAGTGAATTTACATATGATGACGTACAGTTTATTTTATATTATGATGACGATAATGGCGTTATTATTGTGATAGAGATGAGTACATATAAAACTGATAATATGGAGGAGGGTGTTGAACTTTATCGTATTATGAATATAGTTCTGTATAAAAGATGATAAAGGAGATATACGTATTACAGTATACAGCATACAAAAACACATACTGCCTCTATCAAAAATTTGGAAGAAGCTGAGGAACTTTTAGATGCTTTGATAGAAGCATATAAGAGACAAATCTGAAGAATGGTATGAAAAAATACTTTGAAGGAAAAGGAGAATGTAGATGAGCAGTAAAGATTATACACAATATGCAGCAAAAGGATATAGAACTTTTAGAGGGTCTTGATGGAATGAGAGAAAGACCATCTATGTATATAGAAATAATGGAGCCGAAGGGCTCCATCAATGCTTAGTAGAGTCTCTTACAAACAGTATCGACGAAGCTATAGCAGGCTTTGGAGATACTATATATCTCTATTATAGATAATGGAGATACGGATATTTTTGTATAAGAGACCACGGAAGAGGTATACCAGCAGACATGCATCCTATCCATAATAGACCAGTATTAGAAATACTTTGCACAGATATGCATGCTGGAGGAAAAGCTTACAGCAGAATCTAACTATAAGATATCTGGAGGAAACTATGGTATAGGGACTTAAAGTATTAAATGCATTATCAGAGAAACTTCATATAGAATCTTGGAAAGATGGCTATCATTATGAGCAAGACTTTAGTAAAGGACATAAAGCTTAATGATATTAAGAAACTTGAAAAGACTAAAAGAAACAGGAACTCTTATGTCTTGGGAGCCAGATAAAACTATATTTGAAGTTACTAAGTTTAATAAGAGTAAAGTAAAGGCAGCTCTTAGAGACAATGCATATTTAAATCCTGGAGTTAAATTTGTATTTAAATACTATAATGATAAAAGAAGACATCTACTATAGTCAAGCTGGGAATTGTAGATATGCTTAATGAAATGGTAGACAAGAAAGATACTATATTAAGTAAACCTATATATTTTGCAGAGAAAGAGGATAAACAGGAATTGGAAGTTGTTCTTACATATACCAATGGACATGAATTATTACGTTCGTATGCTAATAAAGTAAAGATGGTAGATGATGGAACGCATGTTACAGGCTTTAGGAGCGGTTTTACAAAGGCAGTAAACGTATATGCTAGGGGAAGCTGCTATTAAAAAGATAAAGACGAAAACATCACTGGAAATGAGTTAAGAGACGGATTTAGTAGCTATCGTATCAGTAATGATATCTGCTCCGCAATATGAAAACCAAACTAAAACAAAGCTTTGCAAAATACTTCTTTAATAAATTGGGTAGGAAGCGTCAGTATATAATAATATGCTGGAATATCTTAGAAAGTATCCAGTCAAGCATCAGCATAGTAAAGAAAGCATTTATCTTATAGAAAGCTTAGAGAAATTATAAGCTAAAACTAAAAGAGACTATGATGGGAACTAAAGAAGTCAAAGAAGTTTGGAGCATTATCTGGGAAAGCTTAGTAATTGTAGTAGTAAGAAACCAGATGAATGTGAGCTATGGGTCATTGAAGGGCTGAGTGCCCTCAACTGGTAAAACTGCTAGAGACCCTAAGTATCAAGCTATATTTTCCCTTAGAGGAAAGAGTTCTTAATACAGAAAATCTTAGTATAGATAAAGTATTACAGAACTTAGAGTTTAGAGAACTTGTACAGTCTTAGAAACAGGAGTAGAGAAGATTGTGATATATCAAAACTTAGATACAATAAAATCGTAATAGCTACTGATGCTGGACCCAGGGGTCGTTACATCCGTCTGGATTATTAACTTTCTTTGTCAACCATATGCCTGAGTTAGTTAAAACAGGACATCTTTATTTTTGCAGAAGCTCCATTATTTAAGATTATGACTAGAAAGGAAACTATATACTGTAGAAATAAAAAGTATATTAGAAGAAAGGATTAAAATCAGTAAAGGGAGAATATCAAATAAGTAGATTTAAGGGACTTGGAGAAATGGATGCTGATGACTTTAGAGACTATGTAATGAATCCTAAATCAGGTGCTTTAGTTCAAAATAATTCCAGAAGACTTTGAAAGACTGTCTGAGATAATTACTAAACTTCAAGGTAGTAGTTCTGAACCTAGAAAAACTTTTATAGAGAAAGGAGAGATTTACATGCTAAATAGTGATAAGTTTTATATATGTGCGATATACGTTGTAGAACGTGTTTTTATTTCTTATGATAGATGCTGCATTATGAATTGGTTAGATGATAAAAAGAAGAGCTGAGAAAAGAATCCACGTATAAGACTTGTATGGGCACGTAGATGGAAATTCTGTGATAGAATTGCAAGCTTTCTTATAGTTATATCTGTAATACTACCAATATTATGGTTATTCAATAAAGTAGTAGATGTCATATGTAAAAAGATAATTGGATTGGTGATGAATGATGCGTAAAATTAGTGCGGAGGAATTGGCAAAAGGAGGATTATCTTGAGTTTTCTACTTATACGTTAGAAGACCAAGCTATTCCTTGTGTGTATGATAATTGTAAGCCAGTTCAGCGTAGGAATATTATATGAAACATATAAATTAGGATTAACTCCTAATGCTGTATTTAAAAATCTGCATTTGTTATAGGGTCGATTATGGGTAAATACCATCCGTTTGGTCCTGATGGTATTTATAGTGGTATAATTAATATGGTAAAAGATGTTAGTAAGAATATCCCGTTACTAATAGGGTAAAGGAGGATTTGGAAATGCTGTTAGTAAGGGGTTCGCAGCATATCGTTATACAGGAATAAAGTTATCTGAATATAGCTATAACTATTTGCTTAGGGATATAGATAAGAATACTGTAAAAGTTTATTCCAAACTATGATGAAACTCTTGAAGAACCTGTACATTTTACCAGCAGTATTACCAGATGTACTTATAAACGGAAATAGTGGTATAGCAACTCCATATATGTGTTGGATACCCTCATAATGTAACAGACGTTATTAAGCTTTTGTATAAAGTTTATAAGGAATCCAAAGATGAGTATAACGGAAATGATGCATACGTTGCAAGGTCCAGATTTCCCTACTGGAGGAGTTATATCACAAATGAGTTCAGTATACAGATTTTATCAAACTGGTAAAGGTGCTTTGTACTATAACTGGTAAATGGCATAAAGAAGTCGACGATAGTAAAACTTATTTAGTTATAGATGAATTACCATATAGCGTACTCAAGAAACATTTATGGAGAACTTATCTGTATTGAAAGCTGATAAGGATATTGGATATCTTATAGCTGGTGTAGAGGACTTATCTGCCAATGGGGAAATTAAAGTAAGAATTAGAGTATCTACTGGTACTAAATATGATGAACTTGTGGATATTCTTTTAAAGAAAAACTTGTTTACAATACAGTCAAGTTTTTAAAATATGATGGTATTACTAGATAATAAAGAATATAAATTATTGAACTTAAAAAGAAGTTATGGAATACTTTGTATCTTTTAGAAGCAAATGCTTATATAATAAGTTTAAATATGAATTAGAAAATAACTTAAAAAGATATCATTTATTAGAGGGAGTTGTTATAATCAATAAAGATATGGATAAAGCAATCTCTATAATAAGGAAAATCTAATGGTAAAGAAGATAGTATAGTAAAATTAATGAAAGCATTTCCTTTATCTAGAGAGCAAGCTGATTATATAGTAATGATGAGAGTATACAGACTATCTAACCTAGAAATCAATATAGTTAAAGATGAAATGAAAGGATTAAAAGAAAGAAGAACTTATTTAGAAAAGATAACGGCTTCTGATAAGAATAGGTATCTTGATGCAGAGATGCTTATAGAATGGGAAGATATATTATCTAGTAAAGATATTAATAAGAAAAAGAAGAACCACTATAGAGAAATAAGGAGATGATTATATGCTCACAAACACTAAGCTAAAAATAATAACATCTATGGTTGACGATAATATTATATCGGTCGATTTATCAGTGTTAGACCATACAGGAGAGTCTACTTTTTATAGAAACATTATAAACAAGATTAATAAGAATTCTGAATATACATGGCCCTGAACCTAAGGTAGTTAATTACCATAATTTAGAAGAAATTACTAATGTTTTGAAAGATAGGAATGTGCAATAGATGGAAATATACTTGGTATAATGGCTGAGAATATCTTATCTGTAGTAGAGATGTGATGAACATAAAGTTAGTAAAATAATAATCGAACAGATTATTAAATTAAAAAGATATAAAAAGGAGAAGTGATGTAGTATGGGTAAATTAAAAGATGGTGAATTAGGAATATCGTATGATTTAAGTTTTATTAAGTCTACAAGAAAAAGTAGAAGTTTATGTAAATTTAACTTATAGATCAGATGATGGTAGTATCAGTCTGTCGACGATGAGTGCGTATTGAGTGTTCTCAAATTAAAACAAAGATACATTATTAGACAAGTCGTATCTCATTAGGAGAAATGATATTATGTAGAGTAGAGGAAAAGATACTAGAATACGTAAAAAGAGCATTTAAAAAGAGTGCTATCAAAAATAGATGCAGAAAGCAGTGTAGATTCATATAGTCTTAGATATGTAATAAGAGCTAAGGTATTATACGATGGTGACGAATGTATAATAACAGCATGTGAATAAGGAGAGGGATATAAAATGGCAACTTACATAGTAGTAGGTGTTGTGTTTGGAATTTCGGCTTGATGATTATTAGTGCGGTAATGAATAAAGCTAAGATAAGTAAGACTGAGTTTATACTCACAACTGGAGCTGGTGTAGTCGCCAGCTCTCTTGTCATTTTATCTAGATTAATGTAAGGAGGAATTATTATGAAGAAACTATTATTGGGATTAATATTATGCTCATCTATGGTGAGTATGGCTGAAACATATGTAAAAAGTTATGATTTATCTACTTCTCTTAGTTGGGATAAGAAGATAAGAACAAATGAAGACATTATAAATAAGGCTATCAAAGAAGAATACGATAGATATAAGGCTAAAGCTATTAGTATTAGTATAGCTGGAAGATTTCAGGATACTGTATATATATTATTTGAAAAATAAAGGAGGTCTAGTATGTATAATGTAAGTGAACTACTAGAAAAAATTAAGACTTGAAACTGATAGAGAGGACTGTTCAAAAATATGGCTATCGAATTAAATGACAGTGTCGCATGTCTTGAAGATTTAAAGAAAGTGTATAACTTTTTGGATTTGATAGAAAAACTTAGATAGAGATTATGAAATATATAAGAAATTGAATGATATCTATAACTTCTCCAATGGATATCTATTAACAGAATATCAATATAATCTAATTAGATATCTATACTATAGTGCATATTTTTGGTTTAATAATTCCTGTTAAATTAGCTATAGAAAAAGGTGTATGATGTGCATGAGAGTGAAGTAGGGCTAGAATTCTAATTGGAGAGAAGAACTTGCAACTTATGGATGTGACCACATATTTAAATACATAGAAGAATATATAAATCATGTAAATCAATTAGAAGCTATGTATGATGTGTAACACAACCTGAAAGAATGGAAAATATGAATAGTATTATGAATATGTATAAAGATAACGAATATGTAGATAGTTATGCTGAAATAGAAAAAGCTGCTCGATATCACTATAGCTAAGGAGTGACAAGGTTGCTAATATTAAAGAAGTTCAAGAAAAAGATATTTAAAGTCTGTGGATATACAAAAGTAGCAGATGCATATGATGCTACGAGATATGTTTGAAAAATTGTGATTTCTCAGATGAAGCTATAAATAAAGCTATAGATGCGTTAAAAAGAACTCAAAAGCAATGTCTGAAGAATATAATAAAACTAATAGTTTAATATAATAAGGAGGAAAAAGCGTGACTAGTAAAAGAAAAGATAAAAATGTATGCTGGAATGATAGGAGCTACGGAACTTGCTAGTTGTACTGTATTAAAATGAAGATACAGATAACTTTAATAAAAGATTATAAAGAAATTTATACTATGATGAAGCTAGAAAGGATTGTAATAACTGGTGAAGAATTGATAGCTTTTGCTTGAATTATTCAAGTGGATATTAAGTCTGTGGAGGCTGCTTTCAATTTATTAGACAGTTTGTAGAAATAGAGACTAGTGATACAGCTGAACATATATTTTATGAAGACAGGCATAAAATTATATTTTATATACACTGGTTATCTAATATGATAGCCATTCCCTATGTATGTATAAATTAATAGCTTTTGATCAAAATTGATGATGTTGATATGCGTATAGAACTACATAATATATTAACATATGAGATTCACTCTATATAAACCATGTAAAGATATGGTAGAGGTTATAGTGGAAGAATGTAAGAAAAGATATGGTGAAAATAGATATAAGAGAGACTTTATATGAAGAACTTTCGCTCTTATAGACCCAGATGTTATATTCTGTTCTAGAAGCTGATTTAAACTTAAATACTGAGGAAATAATGAACAGCATTTACACAGTATAATGTAGGATAAAATAGCTATTTTAAATCAGAACATCGTAAAAGAGATGCCGTTCAACATTAAAAAGTCAAATACAGCATGAATCTGAGTGTATAAGCAAACTATCAATTCTACTAATGCTGTTGCGTCGGAAGAGTATGAACACTGCTAAAGATTAACGGATTATGTAGAAGAGTTTAATAAAAACTTTTAAATAAATAGGAGGAAAATGAAGAATGGAATGTGAAATTTATAAGAATATTAATAAGAGTTTGGGAATTATCAAGGAGAATTTGATGATAGTGCTGCACACACATTAAATGAGTTTAAAGTGGCATTGCTTAAGGAACATACTGAAGCTAGTAAAGTATAATGAGCTTAATGCTTTATATGACATACTTGATGTGCAATCTAAATTAGGAGAATATTTAATCAAAGGTATAGAGAAATTAGCTGAAATATATGATAATGATGTGTATGATAACATGCATCCTAAAACTAGACAAGATATACTTTGGTCTATGCATGAATTAAACTTATTGGCTAAAATACCATTACTGTATAAATTGATAGCAGTCGATAAAGCAGAAAAATGTTTTAGTTTAGCTGACATCGTTCAGTATGCTATAGAGTATAGAAATAGATGAAGATGTAGTTAAAAGCAGTACTACAAGAATCTTATGAAAATATGGTGCTATAGATTATACAGAGATTCTATATGAGGATGTCATCCCTCCTGTAGTTATGAGTGTGTTAAAATTAGAAAGCAAACTAGATAATGATTGAGGAACCTATTTTTGAACTTGTTGAGATTTAGGGAAAAGAAATAGTTAATTACATTATAGACATATCTAATAGAAATACTGTAGAAGAATTATTACATGTTGTAGAGATAGAGCATTCAGTATTAGAGTCTCACTTTTTAGAAGATGCTGTATTACCTGGTTCAACATATGATGACATTGTTGATAATCTAGAGACTGCTATTAAGGAATTTAAGAAGAAAATTATAAAAGTAAATAGTTATATATGTTTAAGTGTTTCAAATATATTTTAGGAGGTAAGATTATGAATAATGAATTAAAGAACTATTTTTGGAGATGATTACTTTGATGGAAAGAGTATGAGAAACTTTAGATGGACAAGGGTCTTTATTACAGTATTATACTAACTTGTATGCTGAGGATAAAGATAAAGATGTATTTATAGCTGGAATGATATTGACAGAAAGATATATTAAAAGAAATTAATAAATGACATCAGATTTAAACAAGTTCATTGCGTAGAAGATATGTATAGCAATCTTGATATTGATGCTAGGCTTATAGATGTTCGTAGAGATGCTTGAATATCAAGGTGGACTTATTGAAACATATGATGATTTAGATATAGTAAAACCATTTATTGATTTTATATCAAGATGTGATGATATGTCTGGTGGAGATGCTTTAGAAAAAGGTGCTGTAATAGAAGCTCATATGGTATTACTTGGTATTATGAAAAGGGTTTTTAAATGCAGCATTATCACCTATGGATACTATGAGACTTACTCAATTATTCAATATGCATAATAAAGGAGTATGTAAATAACTTACACGAATTACAAAGTTTGTATACAAAATATCAATACAGTAACTTTTTAATGCACGTATGTCTATGCATAATGTTCTACATCAAAATAAAGCAAATGTAAATGTACTTACTAACATCTATAAATTCTATGAAGTATTTATAAAGAAATACCTATTGCAAGTGTTTTAAAGAATATGTAACTTTTGACCACTTTAAAACAGTTACTGCTACAATACCAGTCATTAGTAATAGAGGTGCGTTATGGTCATACCCACGTACAATGGAAGAGTGAAGACGTAACTACTGTCAAAAGATGTATTATTGGAGAAGGTATTATAGACGAAGACTTCTAATCTATTGATACAACCTTATGATAAGAATGATATAAAAAGAAATGAGAGCTATGTTAGATGGTGTAGCAGATTTAGTCAGGAAAAAGACATCTTTAGAAAATCAATACAAAAGCTACAGCTAATGAAATAATTGGTAGCATGATAGATGAATTTGAAGATGAGGATGGTTGTGATGTAGATGAAAGAGATATTTGCACGTATATGTTCTAGAGATTTAGATTGTGTTAATATAAATAACATCAGGAAAGCTAAAGAATTAATAGACTGCTGCTATAGACACATATGAAAAATATAAAGAACTTTTAAATAAATAGGGAGGAAAAAGATTATGAATGTGAATTTAGGTATGCATTATTTAAGTGAATTTAAGAGGACTAATGATATGCAGTTTTTAGTAGCTGCATATGGAATGTATCTTCAAAATGGAAAATGTTACACCAGGAGCAGTAAATTCGATATACAGTAGGGCCGGATATATATACGCATAAATATTATGAATTTTTTTGAGGGTGTAGAAAATGCTATTGAAGAATGGAACCCAGGGGCTGTATTTAAATTTAAAGACTTTATATTTATACACAACTTCTTTAAAGATATCATAGAAGTATCTAATAAGTCTGATGATATGTATAGAGTATTTGATAATGAACTGTATGATGAATTAGCAAAATATTCTTATGTTTAATAAATTATGTCATATGTTAAATTATTTAATGCTATGTATAGAACACGATACTTATAAGATATGTGACTCTAACTATGCTTGGGGTAGATTTGTTGGAAGAACTATTGCAGAAGCATATTGTGACGAAGAAGCAGATCCAGATAAATATGATAGATATGGGTTACTTCGTAGTATAAAAACTATTATATATACGAAACCGAAGATGATACGATAAAGACTGTGTTAAACAGAATGTTATCTAAGTTTCTAGAAGCTTCTTCTAATAATCATCCAGAATTATATAAAAAGCTATTAGAGTTGAATATGATTGAAACTATATACTCTGAAAAAGATGATAAGATTGATGGTGCAAAAATACGAAACTAAAGTCATTTAAGAATGTGTTAATAGATTTAAACATCATTGATAAGGATGAAAATGTTAAGATAGTAGTTCCAGAAGACGTGTTTGATACTCTTAAAAGCATATATGGAAAATGATAAGCCAAATATAATTCAACTAATAGAAGTTAAAGACAAGTACAGACTGATAGAAGAAGAGTTTCCTGATGTACTATCTAACTGGTTGTATGTTGACGGGTATGGTGATAATGCACTAAAATCAGCATATTTACATAATATTGGCTGGACATCTGCTAAGGAAATTGATAAGATAGAAAGCGTTGAAAGAAGTTCTGGATAAAAATATTAGATGCTTGTAACTGTTATAATGATATATTGAAATAATAGAGGGGTAAATAATGGCAGCAAATGAAAAAGCAGTTGGATTAGATTTTTATATAGATACTTGGAATAGTAATAAAGATGATGTTGCAAAAAGTCGGATTGATAGTAGCATTTAATGATATGATAAATACATTGGATGACTATAAAACTTCTAGACAGAAGATGAAAGCAGGAGCTCTTGAACTAGATATTCATAATTATATCAAATGTCTTAAAGAAGCATTTGAGCTTTTGATATTAATATGGAATATATAGATACAGCTCTTAAAGCTATTATCTACATTTAATAAATCTATAGCTAAAGTATAATATGTATGATGTATGGATATCCTGTCATTATAAGACCAGTCAGAGATATACTTCATGCTAACTTGGAATACTTTATCAGAATGCTTGGACTTAAGATTCAAACAAGCTATGATATCATTAGCAGTTATTCAGTTAAAACTAATACAATAGCAGCATCTGATATACTACTGGAAAGATATCGAAAGACTTTTATAAATTATACAACTCTAAATACACATTACATGATTTAGAAGACTGTGTAATAGATTTAGCTAAATGTACTGTAGCTGAAGTTACAAGAATCATAGGTGAAGACATCGATAAACTTATAGCTGAAGTTACGAAAAGTCATATGATGCGGTGTGTTCCAGAACGTTATAAGAAGACTTTAGAAACATTTCGCTGCTGATACTAAATATCTAGATTATGATAAGGTATTTGACCATCTGGAAGATGCTCTTACAGATTGGTTTGACACTATAGATATACACTTTTACACAATACAATGAGTTTGGACGTACTGCATACGTTTCAAAGAACGTCTTACAGACGCATTTGAAGTTAGAGTTGAAGAATATGATTACAACTTATTATGGGATATGTCAAGACCTGAATATCCCTGATGAAGCGTATCTTGAGGGTATATAAAAGATTACAAGATGCATTGGACTGACTCATATGAAAGCTACGGAAGATGTAGTTAAAAGATATGAATAAATAGTTGGTTGAGTGGGAGATTTGTTTCTCCCACTTTTTATATATAAAAACTTAGGAGGAATAATATGAAATTTAATTGGGTAGAAACAAAATTAACAGGAAAAGAGTTTTGCTATAGCTGATATTACTAATAATGGTAATAAAGAAGGTCAAGTAATAGTTATAAGAAGTGCTAAAAGAAGATAGCATTCAAGTAAACGTTAGGCATCACGTTTATTCTTATAACAAAGCAGTAGGACTTCCACATTTATTAGAACATTGCATATTTGGAACAGTGTGGAATGGTAAAACCTATGTTTGAAGCTATGTCAGAACTTGCAAACATGGGAATAGACTTAAACGCTGGAACTAGTATTAAAGATATATGCGTACAAATGGACGTATCTAAAATGTATGGATGAAAAATAAGTATAAGAATGATGCTGTATATCAAAAAGATGGCAGAATCATCTAGATATACTAACATATTTAATAACTTAGCACAAATATGTAAAAACTTATACGTAAATAAAAAATTAGTGAAGAATACTTCAATAAAAGAAAAATCTATCGTAAGTAGCGAACTAGAACAAAGACACCCTGGAGATAAACAAAAACATAAAGAAATTTACAGTTCCTTTATGTTTATACGGAGATAAAGTATCAGCTATAGGGTTCTAGATGGAATATATTAAACATTCCTTATGAATTTATTAACTATGCTAGAACTAGAGTATTCTCTAAAGAGAATCTTAAAACTATAGAAAATCATCATGCCTAATTTCGTTTCATTAGAAGATTTAGAAAACTTATTCTTAAATCCACTATTCGACGCTTTAGAATCAAATAGTAAAGAAAGTAGAACTATGACTGTTTCTAAAGAAGTTAAAAGAAATCGTTGATGAAAACATGATGATAAGATACGCTCCGTCTAGTAAAGTCTTTCCAAATGGAAAGTATTGGATTTAATAACCACTTCAAAAGAGGACAAGTATTCACACCTAAGTTTAAGAAAGCGTTTAATACTGTTCCAGTTAGAGGAGTTATTATAAACGTTCCTACGACTAAATACGATATCAACAGTATACTTAACGTAGATGATATAGCTTGTCAATTGGCTATTAACTTCATTAATAATGAACTAAACAGATTCTATAGAGAAAAAGTATCCATATAGTTATGGAGTAAGTATGATGACTACAGCTTGGAGACATAAAAAGAATTATGGAGCTAGGGTCTTTTATATTAGAACTTAACGACGGCGTAAGTCAAGAAGACTTCTAAACTCTATAAAAGAATTTAACGACTACGTTACAGGTGACGCAGGTTCATATAATAAGAGATTAACTGAAGCAAGAAGAATACATATTGAGAATTTTTAAGAAACAGTGGCATTCATATTGCATGAGCGAATTTGCTGGAATGAGAACTGACTTAATAGTTCAAAATATTATTCGGTTCTTATGCTGATTCAGCTGAAGAAAAGATTGCTGTATTAAAACAGTCTCAAAGCTGAAGATGGAATGTTATTCCCTAAAAGTTATAACAGACTCATATAATGAAAGTAAGGTAACTTTAGCTCTTATAGATGAATATGTTAAAAAGATTATCGACGGATGGAAAAATCAACATGTTATTCTCTGAAAATGTTATAGAGGATGAAGAACCAAAGAAAGAACCTAAGAAAGAATTCAAAAAGGAATTCAAGAAAGATTTTTAAATCTGGAGATAAGAAACCTTATAAGAAGAATGATAAACCTTATAAGAAGAAATAACATCAATGCAGTGGGAGAAATCTCACTGCATTATTTTTACGTCATTGTGCGACAATTATAAAATGTAATTTTTGTTATAAAGGAGAGGATAGAAATGAATTGTGGAACACCGATTACAGTTAAGTCAATATACGAACTTTCGTATTATAAATATTTATCTGACTTAACTAAACCGTACTATGACCCTAAATTTGTCACTAGTACTATTTTTAATTATGTGCAAACACACGTACATGACGCTAATACTTATTTAGATGAGGTTAAACATTGCATAACCTATGAGCAATTATTTGAAGAATTCTGTAAACATAACTTAGATTTATATGGACGTGAATATGAGGGATAACGTTTTTCTTATGTTAAAAATATGGAAAGCTTCAAAAGATATTAAAAACAAATACCAAATAAACATTACAGAAATCCATATAATTTAAGGCAATGGGTTTACTCAATGTAAATATATATGTAAAAATAGATATAAAAATATAGTGAAACTTTAGAAGCTGCATTGTTGTGTTACTATGTCAGTAGAAATAGTAAAATGTGAAATAAGAGATGCATTAAAAATTATTATACGATAATAATATAATAGACGAAGTTAATGAGAGTAGTGTAGTAGAGATCATTAGAGGATTAGATGATGACAACGTAGTTCAACTGTATCATAATATATTAGTATCTTCTATTATACTACCTCCTGCTACAAATAGAGATAGTATTAGACTCATTAAACTGTTATATACATCGTAGATATAAACTTAATAGTACGTATATACCATTCTTATATAAATTATCATCATTTTACTTTTAGATAAAAACCAAGATAATCCAATCTATAAAACAAGTATTCATAGAAGAACTACAACAAGAAAGAATATGATTAATAGAGAAAGAGATAATATGCTCTATAAATCTAGAAATAAATATGGACAAGTGTGGCTTTTCTGATAAATGTGTATGGAATATGCTTTCTATCAGATTTAATACTACTGTTATAGATGATAAAAGAAAAGAACTTGCTAATAGACTTAGAAATGCAAAGAAACTTGCAATGCATTCTGAATTAGGATATATTCCATTAATAGAATATTTAGTAATATTAGATTTCTTAAAAATTAGATAAAGAAAGATTTGATGTTATATTCGCATGAGACCGTTCTTACTGTATTATTTAAATATGGATTTAATATCAAAGAAGATGATGTTATGTATTATTTAAGAAAGCTACTAAATTAGATAAACGTAGTAGAGACTTTAAAGACGACGTAATAGAAGTTATAAGATATAGCGTGTACAATGCTCCTCCTACAAGTATGGATGATATATTAGAATATGGAAATAATTTATTTGATTTAAAAGGACATTGCAGCAACATTTATAAATAAAAAACGAATCCTGTATTTGAATCAAATTTATATAAGACAGCGTATACACAAGAATTAAATAGAGCACGTACACATGTGTGGAATGTGTTATTACATGAGAAAGGAGCTGAAGAACGTGTTAGTAGAAAGATTGCTGAGATCAACTCTAGGAAAAAGAATTAAGAAGCTGGATTAGAAAAAGGATGGTATACTGTATTTATAAGAAGAAAAGCATCCATTAAAATAGACTTAGAAGTCATATACTGTTAGCTATGCCTGTATGCGTAGTTAAGGTAGATAATTATATAAATGCTTATATAGATAATAAAGAAATGACATTACCTGGATGGGAAGAAGAAGTTAATGGAGAAATCATACATCATAAAGGTGTAACTATGAAATGGGATAAATGGACTGATATGTTTATATCTATGAAAAGCTATGGATAGAGTTATGAATAATAAGTTTTCTAAGAAAATGAGAATAATAGAATTGAGGGGAAGATGAATATAGTTTTATGAGACTTAACAAGATACTTAGACATAATTTTTGATAAGTTTGAACTATTATTTGAGGAATTAGATAGTAATACTATTGAAATGTTGAATACTGATAAATGTAGTTTTAAAAAGAATAGGATAGGGATAAATATGATGAGATTTTTAGATGGATACACAAATTATGGCTAGTAACTTTTAATAAAAGCATTTAGTTACTTCAATGTAATATACAACGTACCAGATAATATAAATATTCATGATAAAGAAACGATGATTAGCTTTGTAGATAAGGTTATATCAGAAATGAATGACTATACTGTACTTATAAAGCAAGTTCATCTAAATGGATCATCATTGAGTTATAATTACATAATAGACGGGCAGGGAGACCATGGAATATTACATGAGATAAAAGCGTGTATGATATACAATGCAAGATTATTAAAGCTAACAAATTTAGATAATTTTTAATAAATTAGACTTTGAATTTGTAATTGATAATGAAAACTCATGTATTGACATTAGTTAAAGAAAAAGAGTATGGAGATTAAAGGGGCTTAATATGATAAGTGTAATATATGGATATATCAGACGTATGATGAAACGTTTACATGATTTCTTATTTAGAACACACAAGAAATCTTATTATAGACTTGATTTTGATATTAAGTCTTATGATAATCTAAGTGTAGCTAAATACATATGTATGGTACTAGATAGACGTATGAAAATGTTTAGTAACTTATACTACTGTACAGGACTCTAAAAATAAGTTTACTGGTGTAGTAAGATGTATAATAGATATAGACCAATTCAATATATTTGAATTTAAATACTGGATGAAGAAATATGCACCACGTATTGTAGTTGGAGATAATGAATTAGATGTAGACTTTAAGATTACGTGTATGTGTAATGAATATAACTTCCATAAGATGAGAATGAAGTTAAAAACACATATGGGTAGTTATGAAATGGTAGAATGTGACTTTGTAGATAATGATGGGGTTTAATGCCCCATCTTCCATTTTATCACGTCCGTACCAGACAACCTTTCTGTTTATAATATTAATAATAAGGAGGAACAAATATGGGATTATATGATGATTTACTACGTGGATATCAATCTGAAAAACATAGAAGTAGGATTAGAAGCTAGAAATATTCTTAAAGACAAAACATTCAAGCTTAATAAATCATCTTTTTATGTAGCAGAAAAGAGTATAAATGAAGCAGCTATAGTATTCTCATTCTTAGATAATTACGAAGATAGTCTTATGCTTTTTAAACAGCTTAAGAATAGAAAACATAATCTTATCGTAAGTAGAATGAAGTATTATTTTATGCCTAAGATTATAAAAACAAAAGCTTCCATCTAAATCTGTAGTAGAGAACCTTAGTAGAAGTTTTAATCAAATAATGAAGATAAAGAATGATTATGGTATAATGCAACTTATATCTAATGCTAAAATGGTAGACGGTAAAAATAGTTATATGGTGGATATGAGCTGGGTTACAAATGCTACACGTAGAGTTACAGTAGATAAAAAAGATGAGAGTTTCTAGAGCATTAAGAGACGGTATACTTACGATGTATAAAAGCTCAAATAGAAAGTTTTACACAATATAAGAATAAGATATTATACTTTTAGAACTCCATTCTTACTTGGAACTCCAGTAAAAGCTTACAATAATGGAAAATGCTCTTATGACTTCTATTAGGCCAGTGTTATTATTCATGAAATGGTTCCAAGATAGACCTGATGAATTTAAAGAATGGCTTAATGCTCATAATATAACTATGGTATTTGAGGGAAATAAGAATACATCTTTAGTATTGGCTGGAAATAATAATTATCTTAATATGAGTATGTTTAAACCAAAGACAGTACTTAGACAGCTTCATATATTAGATAGTCTTAATGGAAAAACTAGATGCAGCTAAAGAACAAGAGTTAGCAGATGATGTAGATTCTGAAGATATGGATGAGAATGTAAACTTAGCTACAGACGATGAAATGTATGATAGTGATAATCCAAATGAAGTTATAAAATTAGATGAAGATTTAGCTGATGCTGATATCGCAGATATATTTGAGAATGGTTCAGATGACATTGTAGATGCGACTTTAGCTAAACCAAAGAAACTTATAATAGAAGAGAATAAAGACTTAGCAGATGACGTAGCCGATATAGAAATAATGGAGGCTTCTACTGCTGGTTCTAAGAGAGGATATAACAAAGATTATTTTTAAGATATTAGAAGATAGTAATATGTCTCCTAAGGATAAAGCTGTAGAAATAGTAGAAGAACATAACTATACAAAGCTTAAAGAAAACGTAGAAACTAAAGAAATACAAAATATGCGTAAAAGCTATTGTAAAGAAGTATGGAAAGAAACCAGCTGAAATGGTAGAAGTTATAAAGAAACATGAGATAAAAGACCAAGATGTGGGGATAGTTACAAAGACACCTACATCATTTACAAAGATATCTACTAAAGATTTAGATACCCAATATAAAAAGCAATTATCTGAAGATGACTTTGAGAATATACTTGCAGCTCCTGCTGGACTTACATACCCACTTATACTTAAAGGATACACTAAAAAAGATATAAGGATGAGAGAGTTTAGGGATACGAACTTAAAAGTACAATATGAAACACATAATGGAGACCCACTAGAAATAGTATTAGATATACCAGAAACATTTAATAGTGCAGGTAATATATTTATGGGAGGTTCTGCTAAGCAAATAAAGCTTCAGAATGCTGCAAAAGCCTGTAATCAAACAGGATGAAAACGTTATTATAACTACAGCTTATAATAAATGTATACTTTCTATTACTGGTAAATATATCAGTATGAGCGATAAGATACTTATATCTCATATTAATGCATACTACAGACTTACTGACCATACGCCTATACTTAAAGTAAAGACTACAGATGACTTAGGATATTTCATATATGAAAATCAAATCAGCTTTAGACTTACACACTTTTAATAGACATTTTCGTGAGGACTTATATCTCCAGATTACGATATAGATTTTTAGAGGAAAAGGTAAAAAGAACGGACTTACTCTATTAGGAACATTTAAAGGAGAAGATGTATTACACGACCCAGATAAAGATACAGTTAAAGTAGGAAATAAAAACGTAGTGATACGATTAGTTTTTATTTGTGAGTATATTGGAGAATGAAAACCCAGAAGCTTGGAAAAATCAGCTCCATCTACTGTAAAGTACTGCTTCATTATATGCGCCAGTGGCTACAATCATGGGAACTAATATTCCAGTAGTATTAGTATTAGTAGCAAAACCTCTTGAGGAGCTTTCTAAAACTTGCTTAGAGATACTAATAAAGCTAGGAATATAAAGTAGTACGTAATTCAGAAGAAGTAGATAAGTTTACAAATAATAATAAAGAATATGGTATAATTAAATTTGCTAACTTCACTATTATATTAAAATATAATAATGATTTGAATAACTTATTACTTAACTATCTTACTACATTAGACTTTACAGATAAAGATACGTTTGATATTACGAATGTTATGGAAGAGTTAGCTGGAAATAGTAATACTGCGATATATATAGAAAAACTTGTGAGATTTATTTATAGACCCAATTACAAAAGAGAGTATGCGAACTATATAATATACCATCTGATTTCAGGGAATGTTTATATATGCTGTATCATTATTTACTACATATAAAACTGCATATAAAGGGAGATATCAGAAGTTATAGACTTATAACTCCATCTGAAATAATAAATAGATGTGTATACGACGTTATATCTAAAGAGCTTTCTAATAATGCTGCAAGGGTCAAAAGAGGTTCTAGAGCAAAAGTTAATATAGCTAAAAGATGCTGTTATACAACGTTTACAAAAGTCTTCCTAATATAAATGAAGCTAAAACGGATTATCTGCATTCAGAGAAGTTATGGAGGGTTCTCAAAGTATCTCTTAAAGGACATAATGGAATCAACGAACCAAGAGCATATACGAATAACGTAAGAATGTTTAATCAAAATAACTATGGAAGTGAAACTTGTGCTACAGCTTATAGTGGTAATGCGGAATAGTAAAAATATCTTCCAGTAAATCCGACTGTAACTAACTTAGCTGGCGACTAGAACATCATGATGGTCCGGAAGGATTAGATGCAGCTAACTTATCTGCTTTCTCAGATGCTTATGTACCTTATACAAGATATAATCACTGTGCACGTAGATTAATGCAAAGCAGTCAATTTAATCACATATTACCAGCTGTAGATAGCGACCCTATGCTTGTATCTTCATATGCAGATGAAGCTGCTATTAAAGATGACTCCGAAACATTCTTATATAGCTAAGGGAAATGGTAGAGATGAATAAAGACTTTATTATTATTGAATATGATAATAAGGAAGTGGATGCTATTTCTCTTATAAATGTAGAACGTAATGCCGATAAAAGGATATTATGTAAAGAATGACTTTGTACCTAATAAACAGGTTAAAGTTGGATATAAGTTTAAAGAGGAGAAATACTTTGCATACAGTAAAGATAGTTATAGAAGAAAGACTAATGGACATATCGGACTTGCTGCAGGAGCGTTAGTATGGGTATTAACTTGTGACGGAGAAGCAGTATGGGAAGATAGCTGTCTTCCATTTGAAAAATCTTTCTAATAAAGCTTGCTACCAGAGTTGTAAAGCGTATAGCACGTATTATGGACCTTAATACAGAGATAAGAGATTGGAAACATAAGATAGGAGAAGAAGTTAAACCTAACGATGTATTATTTAAGTATAAAGTACTTACTGATGATGACACTATTAATGAACTATTCTCTAATATGGAAAAGCTTATCTCTTAAAGTAGAGGCTCATTATAAAGGAACTATAGTAGATATAAAGAGTATACTGGAGAGAATCTCAAAATATGAGCTTATCTAAATCTATGAAAGACTTTTATACGTGATATTGATGACGCTCAACGTATAAGTAATAATATGGCTTCTGTGAGACCAAGTCACAGACCAGTTCACACGTAAGCTATTGGATAAAAGACCTCAAAACTTACTAGAGCAAAGAATAGTAAGATTAATGGAGACTACAATGAAAACGGACAAATCTTAATAGAATATAGTATTGAAATAATAGACAAACTAGGGCCCAGGAGATAAAAATAGTAGTTGATAATGCTCTTAAAGGAGAACCTACTATGATGCTTCCTAATGAACTTAGACCAGTAGGAGTTCGTACAAAACGTCATTGTGATTTATGCTATAGTACATATTCTATATTGAAACGTATGACACCAGGTATGATACAACATGGAAAGCTTGTAGCTATATTACTGCATATTGCTAGAAAAGAATAGAGAAATATTAGGTATACCACCTGAACCAGGTTCTATACTTGATTACTACAGTAGTGAAGATATGATTAAGAAAATACAATAAAAAAATAAAAGGAGAATGATAATATGTTAAGCATGGAAGAATTATTAAAAATCAATGTTAAGACTGCAGAAGATAATGCAGAGATGGCTGGCTTCATCGAAGACTACATTGATATGATAGGAACTGAATCAGTGATGGACTTTGGAGGATACAGTGCTTTTATTTCATTAGAACATGGAGTAGGTGTTGAATCAGCTATCGACGGAGGAAACTTTGGAAATAAGTTTATGTATTATTTCAGTAAATTAGGAAAATATATTTACTAGAAGACAATCTGGATTTAATCAAGCTATAACACAAATGCAAAAATATTAATACAGGAAAGATTTCACAAGGAGCTTCAAACATAGGACTTAATCTTGCTAATGCAAATGAATATGCTAGAATTACTCAAGCATTCAATCCTAAACCTGGAGATTTAGATACTAACAAAATGGAGAACTCTGATGAATGAATTAGATGGAGCTATGAGTGAAGCTCAAATGGACGTGTAGAAAAAACTTTTTAAAAGACTTCGCATACGACTTTTTATCAGGAGTAGTTACTGGTATATCAGTTATACTATTTCCACTTGCTATATACTTCTGGTTTTAAATCATGGATGTCTTTCTTTAAAATGTGGATAGCAATATACGATGCAGCTACAGGAAAAGGCTGAGAAACAAGTATTACTTGCTAAAGGTATGGAACTTAGTAGTACTATAATAGTTGATATCGTTGGAAGTATACTTTAAAGTATGTCCTGAAAACCCAGCTCAATTACCTAAAAACTTTAACTATAGCAGATGTTAACAGAGCAGTGTACGCTATAGTAGGAAAAACTTAAAGAGTTTAAAAATGGCATTACGAAAAGAAAGACACCAGTTGAATATGATGAAAAGTTAAGGCAGCTAAAGTTATTTATGATACTGCTATGACTGTGTATAAAGAAAAAGCTACACATGGTGTCACCAGGTGCTATCAAGGCTATCACTAAAGGTTCAGACAGTCTTACAGATAAAAGTATTCCAATCAATACAAGGATATAATGAACTTAAGGTTGCTGTAGAAGCTTATAAAGGTCTTATCGTAGCTGCTGAATTATATTTTGATGTAACTAATATGATATTATTAGACCTATACAAAATGTAGGAGGATACTTATGAATACAAATGATATAGGAACAGAGGCTAATCTTCTTAAGTCTATATCATCTAAGAGTAAAAAGAATTCAAAAGAATTTGGATAAAGTATCTGATATTGTAAAGAGAGATATTAAAACAGATAGAAATACATTTATAACTCCAGAGTACTTAAAACGTGCTCTGGATGCTGTCTGTGCTTTTACTCCAGAAGATAGCGATAGAGGAGTTATACATAAAGCGATAGACGTAGTCTTTACAGAAAAACTTTATAGTCAAATATATAAATAAAGCGTATAGATATATATTTAATAAACCAGACGGATATCTAAAAAGAAAATACAGATTTAAAAATCTCACGCTAAATATATCAGTAAAGAAATAGGAAAAGAAGTAGATAACTTAGTAGAAGAAACTAAAAAGAAAGGTAAACTTGTAGCTGCTAATGAACAGATTAAGATTATTAATTATCTTAGAAGTGACATTTTTACCTGCATTTGAAAAAGCTTTATAAAAAAGATACTATTCTTTAAAGAAAAAGAAGATGTCGAAACTACTCCTGAACTTGTATCTGCTACTGTTAAAAAGCTTGAGAAAGTTAAAAAGAAAGAATGTGAAAAATGCTTAAGAATGCTAAAAGTACAAGATAAGATATCTAAAGGTTCTGTCGGAGATTACGCAGATGCAAAAGACTGGCTTTCATCAGCCGCAAATGATTTTAAGATGTTAACACATTATGATAAGATATTTACAATTTGGGATAAGATTATAGACGAAATAGATAAATGGAGGTAATATATGAACTTAGATATTAAGAAATTAGAGCTTAAGCTTAAGAATATGGAGCCATCTATGGAATATTTCGGAGGTAGATTAGTCAGCGACCCTAATTTAGCATTTAAAGAAATAAAAAGTATGTTTGCTACAAGAGAAAGAAATGCGATGAACTACGTTGCAGATATGGATAAATACATAAATAAAGCGACGATTAAAAAGGAGTTCAAGATTGTATAGCTAATAAAGAGCTTATAGAAAAGCTTTCTAACTTATTAGATATATTCCCAGAGTTTAATAGCAATACTGTTAAACTTAAAAGAAACTGATATGGAAAAGATAATCAATACATATAAGATAGATAGTGATTCTATGGCATCTAAAATAGGTCTTACAATATTACTTTCATTATGGTTTTTGTAATTCCTTTTTATTGGTTTTTCCAGCATTAGTTCCACTTATAGCAATATGGTCTGATAAGAAAGAAGATATTAATATGGATGATTTAAATGAGGCTATTGAAATACTTATAGGATTATTAATAACTTCTTATAACAAAGCATTCAATAAAAATATCAGATATGACGGTAGAAATGATAATATTCTTAAGACTATTAAGAATGATTTCAATAAACTTTTAGGAGATAAAGACTTACTTAATATGTCAAAAAGGTAAAACTCAATTCAAATTAGATACTTCAGAAAAAAACTTTTTATATTTAAAATGCTACTAGAAGCTCTATGAGCCTGTTTAAAAGCGTTTGTAGGTAATAAGCCTAGCAAGAATATGGATATAGCTGAAAAACTTGCTAAATCGCTTAATACGGCTTCTATTGATGAATTAGGAGAAGCCTTTATGTACAGAGTCACATGGGTCATAGATGTAATCGGATTATTAGATAAATTACAGGATATAATGTATGACTGTATTATAAATTTATCTAAAGATGTATTTAAATAATGGCGTAATTAAATGCAATCCCCTCTTTATCGGAGGGGAAAACATTTATTTACGTTTATCTTGGTGCATTAGTAAGCATATGATTAATTCCATTCATTCTTCTAGAAAGAAGATTGGTTTTCATCTTTAACTTTTTGCTGTTCGTTGCCAGCTGAGTCGATATTTGTCTTCAACGCTTCTTCTTGCTCTTTAATAGCTTTTATATTGCTTTTTCTTTTTATTTCTCTTCTAATGTTGAGCATCTCTACCCATTCTATAGGCGAAAGGTCATCATAGAAAACTACAACTTGTCCTTCAAACTCTCTCAACACTGTTTCTTTAAGAGCGTTTAAATCTTTTCTTTCGGACGCAATCTGCTGGGCCATAGAGAAAAGTAATTGAGGATATAGTATATTAAATTTATCCTTACTACAAAATAGGACAAGTTCCTTTTTCTGTTCTTTCTCTCATCACTTTTCTATCTTCAATAAATTTATTTCTACGTTCTTCACTAGCATCTGGGTTATTAGTATCGAACTTTTTGTAATGCTTCTTCATCTGTATAATATGTTTTTATCGAAGTCTATATGTTCTTTAGCAAATTTAGAATCAAGTTCAATTACATTATCATTGATTCCATCTAAATCTTTTATACTATCTATTACTGATAAGCATTCTGTAATTATTTCAGTAGAGCTGTTAAGATAGCACAGAATAATTCAAATAAGTCATCGTGTTCAAACTTTTCAGGTTCTAGAGTACCATCTTTTAGATTTTATGATAAACATATCTCATCCAAGTACATAAGTTCATAATACCAGTATTATTATCTTCAATAATATCTAATTGGTCTGATAAATATGTTAATGCATTTTGTATAGGTCCGTAATCTGGGTCATCAGGATTTTCTCTATACATATCTAAGAAGTTCTTTGCATATTCTCTATATGAAATCAATCTGGACATTGTCCGATGATACTATCCACTACGCTTAGATACGGAACTTCATCTTCCAATGTTTCTCTTTTATCTATGAAATTTTAATTAAGAACTTATAATAGATGTCTTCTACGTTCTTATCTCTATTTTGTATCTTTCCTACTGTAGGTTTTTGAGAATACTAATTTATATTCAAATAAATCATCATCAGCTTCTATCTTATGTAATTCCCCGTATGAACCAGGTTTTCTATATGCTAATACTATATCAGCTGGTTTAGCATTAGTATATTTATTATATCCTTGTGAGAATCTGTCAAACGGGATATGTTTTAGTAAATGTTTCACTAAATCTAAATTTACGTCTTCTTTAAAGAATACTTTAGTTCCACAATTAGCACAGCTACATCTATCTATTTTAGCTACAGCATGTTCTTTATCATTGAACTCTGGACTATTTATCAATGCAAACATCATAACTAATAATGAGAAATCTCTTGGACTTACATTGAATAAGAACTCTTGTCTATCTGGAACTGTAGGAAAAATCAAAGTCTATATGTTCTGATACTACTCTTACAAGTTCATCTATTTCATATCTTTGAGTTAAATCTGCTCCAAATCCAGCTTGTTCTAACAGCATAAACATATAGTTAATTTGCTGTCTATCTCTCATCTTATATATAAATACTTCATATCCGCTATCTGGTAAATATATTTTACGTCCAGATTTATGAGCATCTCTATACGCTTTTATTTTTAGATAATCTATCTCCTCTGAATTCTTTTTAGTAAAGATTCAGATGGAACTTTAGAAAGAGGTCTTACAATATTATCAAACTCTTCTACAGGCATTACTTCATGCTTAATATTAGCAATAGTTTTTCCATCATCATCTATAACTTCAACAGGAGAGAATTCTTCTACTGGCATAATATCTGCTTTGACATTCTCTACTTCTGTATTAATTTCTTTTATATTCTGTTTCTACTTCTAGTTTAACTGGAGTTTCTACTATTTCTTCCTTCTTAGTATTATTTATATATATTCCAAGTTTCTCTGTACCTTTTCTAATACTGGTTCTGAAACAGGAACTTCTTTTTCTATCTAAAGAGCTAATTCAGCTAAAAAGTTGATTTCTTCTTGCTTCAACCGGGTCTGGTTCTGGTTCTTTTTAACTTCAGGTTTAGGTTCTTCTTTAGGTAAATCTTTTAGATACTTCTTCCATAAGTTTCTTTTCATAATCTTCATCTGGGAAATTATATCCAGTTAGATTATTCCAATCTTCAGTTTTAACTTCAGGGAACAGGAGTTTCTAAGTTTAATTTAGGAGTATTATCTACTATCGTTACCCCAGCATCCTTATTTAAGGCCTTTAGAGCCTCTTCTGAGAGGTTTAGACCATTTAGATTATAATTTGCATTACTATCTTGTTCTAACGAAGAATTTGGCTGTTTAGGAGCTTTTAAAATCGACTTCAGCTGGTATCTCTATATCTGGATTAGCTTCTTTCATAGCTTCTATCTTTTTCTTCATAAGATATTCTACTTCTTCCATATCTCCTTCAGCTGTAGCTAATTCTATTTCTCTATCTAAAGAACTCATACCAGCTTGCTTAGTCTTAGCTGGGACATTATATATTTCTCCATTTTCACCATATCCCATAACATAATCTGGGTCAAATTGTGTTATATAATTAGATAAAGCTTCTGTGACACGCAGTGTAGTCATCATCTTTATTTCCAGATAAAGTGAAATCAATATCTTTAAGTTCTCTTAATATTATCTCTTCTTTAACTGGACTACTTCTGATTTCATTTTACTAGATTCAATAAGAGATGATTCATTCTTCCTCACGTCTAGTTCCCTTTTCATCAATCATAGCTCTGATACCAGATATTATAGTCTGATACGTAACTTGTGGAGCTTGAACTCCGTTTGTTGTAAAATCATTCATTTTACATTCCTCCTTATTTTATATTAAATCATCTAAACTTGTAACTTTACTTGGTTTTGATACTTGATTATCCTTTTCTAAAGTCTTAACATCTCTGAAAGTATTCTTTGCTTCATTTGGCTTTACTTTAACAAAATCCCATTTCTTATCAGTTATTCTTAACTATAGCCATAGATAATACTCCTTTATTTAGTTCTTGTATCTTTCTCCCCATCACTAAGAGTATATTCTGGATTTATACCTGTAAGTAAATCTTTTCCTTGTATTCTGTTTATAGTTTGTATTTCATTAGTTGATTGAAGTTATTAAACTCTTGCCATACTTCTTCATATCCACTATGTTTTAACAGTCGTATTTCCATGAGAACGTGTAATGTCTTGTGAGTCTACACTATCAATAACTTTTATTATATCTGAAAACATATATTGGCTTAGACTTATCATCATTTTGTACATCTACTAATAAATGAGCATGTTTCTTAATAATAGGTTCACATACTATCAACTTTATATAAATCAGCTACTCCTCCATAAAGTGTAGGTATTTTTCACTACCAGATAAACTTACTTCTGTATCCATTCTATGTTTTTGGTCATTAACTATAGCTTTAAAGAAGATATCAAAACTTTCAGGGAGTTACTCTTGCTGTATTACATGTCTGTTCTTTAAGCTTTTCAAACTTGTATTTCATTTCTATACTTCTGTCAGTAAGAGTATCGTGTATAGAAGCAAACTTATTATTTGCATTATTAAGACTTCTTATTTCTGGGTCTGTTCTTATTATTTCATCAGACATATTATCACAATATTCTAATTCTTCTCCAGATAAGAATGTATTTAAACTACCATCTGGATTGTATTTATTACGTTTCTTAATATATTGGTCATAAGTATTCTCTTTAATACGTTCTACTAACTCTTTATACTTATCTTCACCTTGTTTTTACTATATCAGCACTAGTATGCTGTTTAGTAATAGTTTTATAGACATCTGATAAGCTTAAAGTCTAAAACTGAATAAGATTGCTTTATAACGTTATATTTACTTATTTCTTTTAAATCGTTATAATTACTATTAAGACATTGTGCTCTGCCACCGTTCTGATACTTCAGTTGATCTTTCCTCTCCTTAACTTCATCTCGCTTTATATAATAATTCTTCTACGTCTATTTCATTAGTATTCTTATATTTAGATAAGTATAATATAATTGAAATGCTGTATTAAGTCTATCTATATTAGATTTATCTTCATTTCTTTTTATTCTTAGAAATAAACTCTATTTGTAACTTCTTTATATCTTCCATATTCTTTACTCTCCTTATTTAAGTAGTTATATTTTTGAATATTTATTGAACTATCTCTCTTAGAAGCTCCTATAGATTTAAGTTTATTATTATCTACATATGCTATTTCAAATCTAATAACTCCTCCTTTAATTCTACGCATAACTACTTCTACGTTTCATTATTTACAAGAGTTCTCTTGTTCTCTAAACTCTGAACATAAATCATCAAATGATGGATTATTCTACTTATTCAAAGAAGTGTTCCATTTCAAATCCTATATTAGAGAAGTCTGGTAAACTACCTCTAGGAGTAGTCATCATTCTAAATATAGATAGTTGTACTGCATCTGTACCAGATGCTATTACTTGTTTTTCCATTAGGACTTAAGTCCTAATGCATCAAACATATAATCTACCCATATATATTCCTCCTTTTATATATTTTATTATAATTACATATATAATGTGAATATATAATATATCTTTTATTTTGTATAACAAGTAGTAATATTTCTTTCTTTTTGGGTACTCTTTCTTTTGGAACATATCGAGAGATATAGACTGAAGAACGGAATGGAATGGAGTCAAACGTAATGGAATATGAGTTCGAAGTCTATATCTACTATAATAATATAAAAAGAACATAAATAGAAATATAATAGAAATATATATGTAATAATAATATACTCACATTCCTAATTTGTCTAATAAAAGTGAAATATTTCTTTTTCTGCTTCTCTTTTCTTTAGTATCTTTATATATTCTGTATACATTATCGTATGTGGAATATACTCATTTATTACGTCTATTCTCAATACATTATAAAGAGTTATATATATTATTATGGAGTTCGATATTATATGTTTAAAAGAATGTATTATAATATATCGCGTATATCATTATATATTAAATCATATATTGCATTATTATTTTTAGCATATATTTGATAAAGTTGATAATGATGATGATAATGTTAATTGAATATTTGGGAGGATATAATTATAGAATTGTAAATCAGAATAATTTTGATACAAAGCCGGAATGGAGACGTAATACGTTAGATGAGGAGAACATTTACCACCGTCTCAACAAAAGGAAAATGCAATCATTATTAGAAAGAGAATAGAAAAGAATTGGAAAGATATGGGATGAAAATGCAACTGAATTTAAGCGTATTGAAAATGAGATAGGACAAGATTTTAGCTGAAAATACCGAGGGCTATTGTGAATAATGTTTCATCTGTCGTTAATAATATTAAAGAAGATATAAAAATGATATTGAAGAAAAGAAACAAATGGTACAAGATCCGTATCAAGAATACAGAAAGCAATAATATGATGAAACGGTAAGCAAAAGCGAAAGATGCGTATAAAGATGCGAAAAGAGACGATAAATAAAGTTAAAGGAAGATATAAAGAATTTAGATGTGGATAAGATTAAACAGAATGTGTTTAACGGATTTTCTAAATTCATAAAAGAGAACTTAAAGATACGTTAGAAATAGACGTGGATAATACCGAAGTTCCGATAGTAGGAACAGATATATAACAAAATAAAAAGAAAGAGACGATTGATGTATTTGATAAACGTTTCCGAAACAGCTAAAATATGAAGCTACGCCAAATCCTAAATTGATGGTACGTATTGGTAAAAAATGTATATATGATAAAAGTGGATGTATATTATCTATCTATCTGAGATAGCAGATTATATGAATAATGGATATACGATACGTATATTGGAAGCGGAAATAATTATCTCAAGCTATACATAAAATCTTATCTAGTCCGAGCCAATGAGCGGACTGAATATGCATACGAAATATTATTATCAGCATTACCTGTTACTGATGATGTGTTTCCTGAAACTCCGATATGGGCTGGGAAATATGTTGCTGTCATTGAAGACACGGATGGTATTGCAAATATAAACGAAGAAGTTAAAACGGAAACGACTGTTCAAACTAATGATTGGATGAGTGGAAGGAAGACTAAACTGTATATTTTATTTATATAAGCCCGATGAACTAGAAAGTTTCAAGACAGCCATTTAATAAACTTTTGTATTGGATAATCCGAAGCCATTTGAAATCATAATGAAAAGCATTTGAGCTTGTAAATAAGATTATAAGATAATGATATCGAATCTGGAAAATGATGTACCGATGGGTAAAATCGTAATACCACATATGTCTTTCTCTGATTTAATTAAATATTTGGATTTGGAAGTCGGATTATATAATACAGGACTATATAAACTTTATGGAGAATGGTATCTATTATTTATTAAATACAAATGATGCTTCAAAAGATAAATGCGGAGAATAAAAACATTACAATCTACGATAGAGCTCTTTATAGACAGACATAAAAAGACGGAAAAACACATATCCAGCGTTTATAGCCAGAAAAGGAAATAATACGTATCAAATCAGCGTTGATGTGGCAAACGTCAATATTGAAGTATTAAACAGTTCTGTCTACAGTGATGCAAATATATTCATTAAAAACCAGATGGACATCGTAACTATCATGAAAATCCATTGAGTAGAAAAACGAATATAGTACGTAAAAATCACTTCATAAATCCACTAAAGAAAGATAATACTATGGCTATGGAAGTTATAAGTTTCTCACCTCAGAGTTTTCCTATGCGTAAAATAACTCCGTTGACTACTGTTATAATGACTGATAGTATGTGGACAGCCAAGAACTTACAGAGTTTCATATAAAGAAATAGCAATAGAAAAGCCATGCTGGGAAGTTCCGTATTTATAAAAAGCATTTCGTAGAATTAAGAAATAAATCACTATAACAAAATTACGTATCAGTAAAAACTTCTCAATGAGTTTTATTTTTCAATTCATCATCCAAATCTTTACAAATTGTGTTTTGCATATTTTTCCTTTTTGAAGAAAAAGAAACATATAGTAATTGCACTCTAGTATTCAATTACTAGAACCCACTCTTATGGATTGAGTAGGATAGATATAAGGCTCAAATGAATAATCTATCCATTCTAATTCGTAATATATTATAATAAAAATTAAGATATAGAAATGTTTGAGCACCTGGAAAGATAATATCTATACGAATAAACTTTACGCAAAGTAGAATCCAGACTGAAAATAAAAATTGATAAATATGGTGTCCTAATCGCAGTAGTTTTGCATGCTTGAAAATAAGTTCTGAGAAAAGTCTTATCATTCATTTAAAGAAGTTATAACTTTTCTCACTAGAAGAAATTCCAGTTTACTGCTAGTGAGTCTTAGCTTATGAAAGGGTTGGTAGCGCAGAGCACAAGTTTGTTTCATAAGGGTCCCTCGACTTTAGACGATGACGGGATAATATCGCTCAGATGTTTCTATATCGTAATTTTTATAATATAGATAATCTCATATAATGTGGAGTTCTTATAAAGTTATTTATAGAGAGAATCAGTCGTTCTCACATAATGAATAAGAGGTGAGAGAATGATTAATGATTTTTGGCAATATGGATATGATGGAGATTCTAAAGGATAGTGAAAATTTGCGTGTTCAATGATGCTCTTGGAAAGAACAGCGATTACGGACAATCTAAACGAGGTGGACTTACGTTCGCTCCAGTTAAAGACAGTAAAGTGGAAAGGTTGCTGCGTCATGTGAAGAAGAACACAGAAAAGATAGTGCTTTTGCTGTAGAAGCACATAATCAACAAAGGTTTCATTCAGTGAACCCTCTAACAAAGACTGAATCAAGAATGTTACAGCTAGACACTATAAACTTATGGCACCTGCAGCATTTGCCGCATTTACTGCTGCGATGAGAATAGCTAATGCTTTGCTGTATTAACACTATGTACTGGCGTCAATGGTAGCACCACCAAGGTAATTGCACTCACAGTGATGATTAGTATTCACTGGAGACTTCTTAAGCATCTCTATTAAGCCAGAATAAAGATAGTGGACTATCTGTGTCTGCATATCAGAAAGCTTAGCTCAATGATAGCGTTCAGAGTGCTGTATCGCACCAAGGAGATGCTAGAAGCAGTGGACTTACCGATAAAGAAATGAAAGTCACATAAGTTTCAATGTCTCCAAGAAGAAGTGTGTTTCTGTGACGTAAGGCTCACAGAGTTCTTAAAAACGGAGCAGCGTTTGCAACTAATGCGCTAAAGTGATGGAAGAAGATTCTACTGGAATTGACATCAGTTCTGTTGCAGAATTCAACACTACTGGTTGCAAGCACCACTTATTAAGACTAGTGGGAGTTAATCCTCACATCTCATCTTAATGCTGCTGATACTACAACAGATGCAAAAGTATTACAATACTTTAATAAGATTGAGTCGTATAAACAGCTCCTCTTTCTTTTACGCCATTCTTAATGGTCCAACAATGTGATGTTTAAACAAATATTACTATTAAGAGTGTAGTCATCAAAGATCTGTGAGTAAGAAGATGAGACCAAGAAAGAAGGATGGAGAGAAGGGCGACAAGCCAAGATAGAGGGTTCATAAAGCTAAGAAATCTTATTTGAATAAAATGGGGTCTGTAGTTAAATCCTCATGTTAAAGATATACTTTTACTAGATTATAAAGAAGGTTGTGATAGTACCGAATCTTTGCACAGTGAAAGGTACAAAGCTTGCAGCAAAGAGACTAAGATGGTATCAGCAAGAACGTTTTATCATACATAAGTGTCGAGGCGGTGGTGTAGCTAAAGGACTGTGGCTTCAGACGTCAAAGAAACTTCATTCAGAAACTTACACTAAACAAGCCTATAGCTGCTGCTCTTAACTGCAAAGCTAGAAAGAAATGCTGTGGTGAGAGGAGAATGTGAAATGTCAGGAAGAGATCGACCTAGATGGTGATGACTTCGGCAGAAGAGTTTCGACTTTCGGAGATGATGATGGAATTACGACGATGATGACGATAATGATTCTGGTACTCTGATGATGACGAAGATGAAGAAAGTGACAGTCTTATATGTTGAAATTAGCTTTACATGATGAAACCAAAGGAAAAGAAAACCATGAAGTTTCTAATGAGTTATTATTCTTTCTCATTAGAAAGTTTTGATAAAGACTACCTTAGCTGGTAGAATGTAATTCTACACAAATAAATGTATTTTGTATTATAAATCACATATAAATGATACAGCTTTCAGACAGCTTCAATATTTAGATTTTCTTGTCTTGGCTAGAAACTAAGATTAGACAGAAGAAGCTGGAAATAGCTTAATGAATTCTATAACTTACTGTGATACCATGGAATCTCTGTTCCAGAGAGCTACTCCAGAAACAACAGAATTGGTAGTGTGAAACTTTAAACGACATACACTCGTGTATGTAAAAAGAGTTGGACTACGGAAGGCCCGGAAACACCTAGAGAAAGTCTATGTTTCGATGTGACTACTGCAGATGATGAGACTTTCAAAGAGAACTTGTATGCCTGTCGGTACTGTGGCTGAAGATATATTATCTAAAGGCTAGATGCACGATGCTGGAAACGATCGACAAGCTTCAAAATGCAGTTACGATGATTCGCAACATTATCAGACATCAGCAAACAGGTACACTGAATTGAACATAAAAGTGAAAGTAGAAGTCTCGAGGGAGATAATATCATATCTTAGTGAACTTATTAAGAAAACCTTGAAAGACAGAGTAGGATATCCGCTTTTAAGAAAAATGTATAATAATGACTTATCTTTAGTGGAGAACAGAGTAGTTGAAATCTGGCCTGAGACAAGCAATAGTGCTTTTCGGTAATATAATAAATAAATAATAAGGAAGGATAATATGGATGAAGTATTAGACGGATACCGATGATATCTTGGAACCATTAGAAGAATCTGATGTTTTAGACCCAGTAGAAAGTGTTTTTGTTAATGCAGACCAAGATACACCAAAGCTTCTATTTTTCAATGCTGACCCGAGATGCGGAAAAGAGGGTGGGAGGTGAGAGCCGCTATCTGAAGAATGAGACTAGCATGTGAGTTACCAGTGCACTGCAGATGAAGATCAAGGATGAGTCCAAATGCTTTCGATATTATGAACCCAGCATCAACAGCAGAACCAGCTGAGGTTCTCTCCAAAGTAGCGGATGTGTGCAGCCTAGATGCATTTACCACAGGTGCAGATGATGCTATTTTGATTCTGCACAGCAAAGGCCCAAAATGCAGCAGCCCGAGCCACGCAGGAGGGAGCTGATGAGCACGCTGACCAGGTTCGGAATCCGGACGAGTAGAAGAAGAATATCCAAAGGGAGGAAGTAGAAATGGAAGAAAGTAAAGATGGTGAAACACAGAAACGCTACTGACAGAAGTAGCAGACATGTAGACGGGCAGTAGGAAGAAGAAGCAGAAAGCTAGGCTCACTGTTGAAGAGAGTTGGAAGGAGGAGACGCTCCTGTAGAAGATGTATGAAGAAGAATATACTGGAGATACTGCAGATACACACGAGACCAGAACAAAGCTATCTTGGTTGAAATTCAAAGATGCATTCATAATGAGACCCTGATGAAAATGACGAAGCTCAATCAGCTTCTAAGCGAGCAGTGCAGAGAGTATGCTGTAGAGCGCCAGATCAGAAGCTGAAAGGACGCATTCGGAGAGCAGTATCAGAAATGGCAGACGTTAATGTGGCTGCAGTTCTGAGTGACGAAGAACCTCATTACGTTCACGAAGGTCAGAGAAAGTAAGACCAGGTGTCGTGTCAGAGCTAGCTAAGAGAAAGTAATCACGATAGATTTACACACACAAATTACAAATGGATCGCTTTCCAAATCTGAGATAGAGTTTATAAACACGAATGCCTATATATTGTTAGGTAGATTCAATTAAACATAAGATATTCCACACACTAATTATTTTAGTAGTGGGGTGTGTTGCATTAGTACGTCACCAGCGTATGTGAGACCTAAAAGTACAATATCAATCCAGCTTTACAATAGTATCGCACATTGATGTACAATGTTAGAGACTTGCACTTTATCAGGACTTGTTTAATATAATAAACTGTCACAAATAAATCATAATATAAAGGAGGTGATTAATATGACAGAATATGAACGGAAATATTCTATGCGCGGCAGATCTGCATGAGGGCGTGATGAGACAGCAGCATAGAAACACGTACGATCTGCGAGCTTTACATATATCAGGAGATCCATGTTTTGCCGCTAGTTGTACACCGTTGTGGAAAACACAGGTCAAGCTGAGGCAGGACTATGTAATGCGTGCGTTATCGTTTGAGTAATGTAAAAAGCCCGTGAGAAATTTTATGCCATACCAAGGGAGAATAAAATATGGATAAAAGAGTTAAAGATGTGACGTCTTGAATTTACCTATTGGAAAACTAATTTAGAAGTGTCGATATATGAACACGATAGGTATTAATGTGTTATCTATTATTCACGCTGAACATATTGATAAATATTCTGATAAGAACAACTATGAAACACTAGAAGATATACGTACATTTTACTAACACAAAGCTTGCTAGTATATTAGCATCAAATGGTATAGATATAATGGGAGTTCGTAGTAAACCACATCTTATAATTGGTGTAGTTGCTCATTTATATAGATATTTAGATAATATAAATGCTTTAAAACACTCTTTAAAAAGCTCAGAACTTGCTCTAGATAATGGTCTAATACCATTTTGAAATGAATTCAGTAGTGTTACAGTATTAGAGTACCAATCAGCTATAGACTACTCTTAATAGCATCAGTAGCAAGAGATGTGTCAAGAGGTTGTGAAACTTGCATAATCATGATAGCAACGATTTGTTAAATAATCTAGGTTATGATGATTCTATGTGAAGAGACAGGAGGAAGCTGCAAAATGAAGAATAGTATACCATTGAAGATTTACATGGGTCCCGGTTCTCCTAAATCGTTAGCATTACAATTAAGTTATTTTAAATAGTGAAGTTCGTGATGTGAGATTCGATTACGACGAATACTATGATGATTTAAAGAAGACTGTAACTAAGCATTTAAGTATACCGAGTTTATTTAGAGAAATAGCTATGAGTTTATGTTTTTAGAGTTTTAGTGAAGGTGACGCTGAAGATTATTATGGAGTATTGATGCAGCCGAACATTATAACAGAGGATATTATGATGGACAGAGAAGATGCTAGAGAAAATGAGGAAAGTTTAGACATGGAGCTTACAGAAAAGGATTAGAGGATGGACGCAAAGAAAACTTTAGAAAAATTAGTAGAAACGTTATTTGATTTATTTGGGTGATGATATAGCTGTAGTGCATATTTGGATACGATGTGTTGTAGGATAGATGAACGAAAGCGTCGATAATGACGCTAATTTAGAACCAGAACTAGCGGATAGTATAGAGGTCCTCTTCTGATGATAGTTTAGATGATAAAATATTAGAAATATGTAAACTCAGAGAATGCGGCAATAAATGATATCATTCATATGAGTTTAGTTCATATGGTTCTATTACTTTAAAAGATAGGGAGAAGATAAATGAAGACATGGGATATATTTAGTTGAGTATTATCGTTATCAGGTCTTTTCTCTAGCGATATATATAATGAACAGCTTTATAAAATAACTAAATATGACAAAGCTAGAGCTAAAGCTTTTGATGAGAGTTAGTAAACTAATGGAAGCTTGTATAAGGATATCTGCTAAGCATGGAAATGAAGAAGGGTGCTGATTAGATAGCTACCGATTTATCGTGAGAAAGAAAAGCTTAGATATGATAGTTATTGATAAAGATTTGACTGTAGAATTGATATCTTTAGATTATTTTAATACTTTGGAATAAAAGAGTATGATGAAACTAATAGTAATAAATACTGGAATATGTACAACGACTATTAAAGGAAAAGAATATTTTCAAGTTGGTTTGACTATACTGATAGAAAACTGACGACGGTTTTATTAAGTTCATAGAACTTGTTGCATGGAATTATGAAAAGATGATTACGAAACTACATTTAAAATGTACTTATACACAGATAAAAGCTTTAAACATAATAATAAGACGTTAGGTTTATAAATAGTATATCATCTTATAATGCTGATCATTGAATTAGATTCGATTTAAGATGATACAGATTTAGAAGAACAAATGCTAAAATTGAAAAGAGATATTATGATAATATGTATCTATCAGAATATAAAGATACGGGACATACTAACCTTTATTAAGGGGTTTATGTTGAATTTTAAATTATGTAATAACAGTACACAAATACGTGTACATTATCTCAATACTACTCATTGTAGTAGTATTGGGGGTATATATTTTTATGGGAGTAAAGAGAAGTGGGAGAATGTGACTATGATCGATGGTTTTGAGAATGTTGATGAGGATGAATATGACTACTATTCACGTGCGTTTAGTTATGATTATGGATTATATAATGATGATAAATTACATTAGAGAATCTATAAATTTCGAGGTCGCTAGACCGCCTGCAGGATTAATGGAGATAAGGTCATGTATGAAGAATGGTAGGTCGCTGTTTAAACGCGTTATAACAGCCATAGGACGCTTTGTAGTGGGTACTATAAAGTTTGTGATTAAATATGCTGTACTATTAGGAGATATGGACGGCGTTATTTATATGGATTAATCATATAACTGTACAAAGACCCAACAGTTAGAAGCATTTGGTAGAATGATTATAGAATTAATCTATAGATTTAAATCATTTATATATTTAATTTATTTTAGGAGGTATTGATTGTAGGATTATTTTTCTGAAACAGCTGAAGAAATGGCAGTGAAAGACATATGATGATGGATATAAAGAAGGTTATAAAGATGGACTTTCTGACAGAGTAAAGGAGAAAGAAAAGAATTATATGGATATAACAGTAGATTTAAGTAAAGAAACGTTCATACCGTTTAGTACTATGTGATGAAGAAGATATTGGAATAATAGAATATGTAGAAAAATTGATGAAAGCAGTAAAACCAGTAGAAGCCTGTATGTGAGTTTGTGGACATTGTAGCTGTGACGAAAATGAGACAAGAAATCAAGAAGAAGAATCAGATCGATGGAAGATATCCCAGAATATACTCTTGTAACGTATCATAAAGATGTCAGTTAAAGGATTTGACTTAAGCGGAGGAAAGAAGCTAAACCAGTTGATGCACGTTATATATGATGATATAGAAGTTGGAAAACGTAAACTTAGAGGCCATCCGCATATGCAATGCATGAAGAGAGGTAGTGGTGAATATTTACCTAAATGAGTATCTGCTCAATATTGGGTAACTGGTTCAAATGATGAAAACTTGCAATGTGCGTTTTGATATAAAGTCCAGATGATGCTAGATTAATACATAATGAAGAGGTTTGACTGCATTAGAAGGGCCTATAATGGTGTATAGCTCGACTTTATCCTAGGCGATGCTCCGATTGATGAGACAATATCATACATCTCATCAAAACTTGTAATGCATGCTACACATGCTCAATGGGAGAGTCTGACAACCTTTACTGCTATGGAAAATAGTAAGAGGGTGTGAAACAGATATGGCAATAAATAAATGCGTTATAGCTGATATCTATAATCGAAGTCAGAGAAAGACACGGATATATTAGCACGAAGCTGATTAATACTTATAGTAATAAAAATATATCACGTGACTTTGCAGCTGGACTTATAAAAGCAAACTCCAATAATATCTACCAATACGCAATTATCTGATTAGTAAATATTATAACATCACTAAAAGATGACTGAGTCAAATACAAAAGAAGTCTGAAAGGTTCTTTAAAGAGGTTAGCTTTCATCTGACATAAAGTTCGGACTTATTATGAGCTATGCTCGAACTAGAAAGCCTATATTTATAAATTTCTTATTTTAATATACTGTATCGTTAGACATTCTTCCCAAATGGAAGATTCGATAAACATATAATGAAATATACAGTAGATAGTGCCGATGCACGTACAGATTTTAAAGTTCCAACTATAATCTTTTATTAGTATTGAACACGAAAGTAGAAACATATGTGTATAGTGAGCAGTGAGAAAGTTCCCAAAATGCCCTACAGAGATGCTCAACTTGTATCTGTAATGCAAAGCATGCAGAGACTAGAGTATACGATGTATTGAGTGAAGATTATAGCTAATAAAATGTGTAAACTTTAACGACCCAGATTTAAAAATACAGCTTCGTTACAGTACAAATCTAGATGGAACAGACGATTTAGAAATATCATCCTGGAGTGTTGTTGAAACTGTACGTTCTGAAGCCGTAAGATAACTTATCATACGTTTTTCTGATAAGTATTTACAAAGCAATATCTTTCATCTATGAATAGAGATAAAGATAAGATGTAGACTTGTATTTATGAATAAATGGAGAAGATGTATTCGGAAGTTTATCAAAAGTGTCAATCAATAACTGTTAGACATGAATGGATGACTAGAAATACGATCATGCTATGACGTTAAAGAACTGGAGTTAAACTTTGTAGCAATTTACAGCACCAAGAAATATTGATGAAATAAGAGATGAAATTGATATGATAGTGTTTGAGATGCTTAAAGATAAGTCTGATGATGAAAAGAAGACTTATAATAAAATAGAAATGGCTAGAAATACATTTATAAATGTCTGCTACCAAATTTTACACTACACTGCACATGATTAAATAAAAGGAGAATATAAAATGCTTAGATATGATAAAGAGCAGAATGAAAATATTCTTCAATGATGTAGGTACAAAATGCAAAGGTAAAATAATAGTACGAGGTATCTGCTAAAGAAGATAGTTTAGTAGTGGTTGTAAAACAATTTCCAGCCACATTAATATGTAGCGCAAATCAGTGAAGAAGATGGCGAGAGAGTAAATGTCTTGGGGTGGGGTGAGCTAATATGAAGGACTGTTCTGTTACTGACGAAGAAATTACAAAAGAAATCAATAAAAGAATACTTTAGACATATTTGAAATGTTAGACCCTGATAACTATCTTAGAGTTAAAGATGATATGGAAAGTATGACAATGAGAAGAACTTATAAATTTTTGGTAATCCAATACAAGTTTATTTCGACCCTGGCCAACGAAATAAAACCATCTATAGATAAGACAAGTTATATCTAAAGAGAAAATAATTATAACAGAGCGTTCAAATGAAACATATATCCAATGAATAAAGATGGTAGGAGTTATTGCAGAAAATCCACTTACCTACTAGCATTTATGCGCTGGAGCAAATCAACAAATAGCGATGAAGGTAAAAGCAACTTCTGAAAATATCACAAGAGAAATATTGCAGGACAAGTTACAGATAAAGCAGCTAAGTCTGGGCAGATTCTCAGATGCTGAACTTACTGTTACTATAGGACATGACGTTAATAATATAATGCGTGAACTGATGGGCCCAGCGTCTCATGACTTAGTAAGTAAAAAGAAAGTAGAACAGTCTATAAATTAAAACTGGAAGTTTCTTTAAAGAACTTAACTGATAATGCAGAGAATAAGAAATCTCTTAGATATTTCTCAGAAATACTTAAAAAGTATGGATATAGACACAGATTTAGTAGAACCACCTCAACGTTGGTAAAAGGTATAACAATAAAAAGTGTAAGTATACTAGACTTTTTATTATGATACTTGACGTAAATCAAAAGATCACGGAATGTTTGCCCTCATCAAGAATTCTGAGAGACTAATACATTCATTTTCTTTACCTCTAAAATCGGACTGGGATTTGATTCCAGTCTAAACCATATTTTTACGCCATTTTATACACAATAAAATATGTTAATATTAAAATATGGAGAGATAATGATGATTGATGAGTGATAATTGATTTATGCAATACTCTGAAGACGAAATAAAAAGAGTTCTTTGTTTGATGACGTCTTTAAATGATATGAGATGGGACATAATTCGATTTACAGAGAGATTACAGCCAGTGATAGATTCTGGTATTTTAAAAATAATTATGATATATCTCGTATTTATAGAAAATACCTGAATTTTTGCAGAAGAATACAAAAGAAACTATGCGTATATTCTTTCAGTGTTCATAAGATAATGTTTCATGATATCTAAGCGGTTATAAAACTCAATAGACTCGTAATGTCATGATGTTCCGCTTAAAAGATATATTGAACAGAAGAGATTATGATATAGCTAGAATGAATGAAGATATAGCATATATATCAGCAGCCTGTAAGATTATTCATTATAATAGATTTTAATAATTATATAAGGAGAAGAAAATGGCAGAAAAGAAGAAGACATTGAATAAGTTTATCCCCACAGGATTTACGACATTAGATATAATGTTTGGAGAAAAGCATAAAAGAAACCCTGATACGTTTTCAATTAGAGTATATGAATAGAGGTTTGAATTAGGAACTAAGGAATACTTGCAGGAGATAAGGAACAGGAAATCTACACTTGCATTAGACATGCAGCTGCATTCGGTATCAATATAGAGTTTCCATGTCATAGATATAATAATAGATGCGGATGGAGAAGTATATAAAGAAAACCGTATTATGAACTTATCATCATTAAATGAAGAACAAGTTAAGAAATACGTTAAAGTATATCAAAGAAGACGTTATTGAAGAAATATACGATATACTTGCAAAGAGTCAGAATAATACTGTATGAATTATAAAGCCTGTAAAAGTCTATAATCCTATTATAGATAGAAAAGTAAAGATGATGCCGTATGTTGTAGTAATTATAGATACTGTATCATCTTTAAGAGACATCTGTTTATAGTGGAGATAGTACTAATAAAGGGCTAAAGACCATTCTCTCCTGAATCTTATCCTCTTGGAGACTTCAATAGAAACACCAGATTATGTAAAACTATTCCTGGATTGTTGAAAAGAATGTTTGACATATATTTGGGTAGCTCACTTGAAAGAGAAATGAGAACTTAAATGGACCAAAATAGAAGAGACTTTGAGTCAGCTCCAATAGATAAGAAGATATCAGCTCCACAGCTATTCTTAAAAGCAAAAGCAGCTTGGGCATTAGTATTATACAAAACAAGTAGATACTACCGACAGAGAAAAGTATGCTCAAAGGATAATATCATTACAAGACTTAATTTGAACTCTTCTCTAAATGCGCAAGTTCTCCTTGCTGGATTCTGGAAAGGTAGAACTGGAACAGGAGACTACTATAACAAGGTATTGCAAATGTGCCAAACTAAGTTTAACAGACTTTATAATCTTATTTTAGGTGCTGTGATAACTTAGGGCCCATATGTAAAGCTGGAGAATGTATCCGTCTGCTGATATGCTCACATATATTTAAGAGATCGAGATAGAAGCTTGCTCTAAAGAAATGAGTACGTTTAAAGAAAGCTACAAATGTATGGACGGGTACGATAAGACGCATTTAACCCAATGGAAGCTAGAATGCTTATGGATTATGAGGAGATAACATGGAGACTTCTTCAAAGAAAAGATAGACTTTATTTCAGCTTGTATGCTATCTAGAAAGTAGATTGGGATGCTGAATTAGAAGTGATAATAAATCTACTAAGAGCTTGAGACTAATGCAACGCTAAACTTGTAGAATATTTAATATATTAGGAAAAGTTAAGAACTGATGTTTCTAAATCTGATGAGATTAATAGAGCCTGCTGCTGCATTAGTAAGTGAAAGAGGGTGCTAATGGGGAAATAATACTAACTATAATATAGATGAAGAAAGATAGATGAATTTGATGAATAATATGGAGGCTCTATATGGGCCTCTTTTATAAGGAGGATGTATGTTATGAGGTGTAAAGATATCGGCACGTTTTCTTTGATCAGTAATCCATTTAACTTATTTAGAATGCTACGAACAGAATCTGAAATTAAAATGCATTTCCAGAATGGGATTTGTGTCCAGACGAAATGTATTGGTTTCGATGAACAAATTTCAAAGTGAACCTGATTGGGAACCTCATGGCGTTGATATATACTATGTGCTTAGTATGGCTTGAAGACCAGGCATCATCTAATTGATGCGTTTAAAGAAAAGGTTGAGACTCTGAGTTTCTTTAATGAGTTTACAGACACAAATGCTGACAGCTTAAAAGCATGCACGTATTTAAATAGGAGGTAATGAATGGAAAATAAAAAGATGCGATACAAAGGGCCGAGTATTGCTGAGGTTTCTAGTAAAGCTTTATTAATATAGTAACGTTCTAGGAGAACACGATTTACGTAACTGTGTAGATTGACTGTAGTTGCTTTGGCTGGAAAGAATTTACTGATGATTTGAAAGTCATAGAGTGGATTCTGAAAGCGGTGAGAAACTTTCAATGTTTACAAGTGAACTTTACAAAGAAATACGATAATATTACTAAGAAGAAGATGCTAGATGTGAACTGTGATATAGTCTGTAAGATAAAGAAGCGATAAAAATAAGTATTATACTAACTTCCTAATAGAAAGCTTTACCTCAATGAGCATCGTACATGCGCATCTTCTGCTTTAAATATTTTACAATCGAAGAGTTAACTACGATTGCTACAAAATATCAGTAAGGACTCAAATGATTTGAGCTATAAATGGGTTCCTAAAGTGACGAATACTCTGAATATCTAAATGAAATATCAAAAGACGATGGAGACTTTACCTATGACTAGAGTTATTCTTCCAAGATAATAAAGGTTCTGGAATGATATTGCCAAATGAAAATATACAGATACATCTGACAAGACCTCTTACTAGTACCAAAGGCATTGTTGATGAACTTATAAAGAGAGGCCGGAGTGGAAGCTCATTGGTTAAATCAGAGTCACATTATATAGTTTAGATATAACACTCCCAGATAAGCTGATCACGACTCTGTGCATTTTGATGGAAGAGGTCCTGTTTGGATTATATTTAATTACGATTAAAAGGAGACAGAGGCGTTTTCTAATTCAATGAGATGAAATAGCAACTAATGTTTGTGACAGCGTTGCAACCATATAAAAACAAACTAGAACCATATAAACTAAAAGAATATAAAACTGTATCCTAATATAATAGAGGAACACGACTGTATAGGAAAAGGACCCTTACAAAACGTATTAGAACAGAATTAGGAATGAAAAGGATTTATAGTACGAAAACTTGAGTTTTCCTAATTATGAATCTGATAGTAGTAAAGGAAATATCTGCTATATTACACGGAAGATATAAAGAAAAATCCTCCAATGCAATACAAAAACTTACGCTTATGGTAAGAAATAGAATGGAAACTCTTGTAGAGTTTGCAAATAAAAATGATGATGACGATAGTAAAGGATATGCTGTGGTTTTAATGCTTGACAGATTCTTTCTGTCCAATCTTGCATACAGCTCTACGTTATGAAACTCAAGATGATTTATTAGAATTAGTACAAAGGAAGCGGATTATATAAATCTAACTTCAAAGTTTGAATCTGATATGTATATTTTGATTTCTTTAATAACAATAATAACAGAGGAATTTCTATAATATGTTCTTATAATGAAAATGATGATGACAGAGTTTTACGATAAGAATGTAGTAGAAAGCCATAGAAGACTCTCATAGAATACATAAAGAGTTCTTAGATAAAAGAAAATAAAGATAGTTATGAAACTATTGAGAAGCAAAGAGAAAGTGTCTACTGCTTATATGATATAGTAGGAATAAGATAAAACTTTTCATAAAGTGGAACATTATTTAAGATTTAGACCAATAGACACATTGGCTAAAGATACAACTAAAATAATAAAAGCTATAGCAGACTTAGTAGTATATGATGTAGCTGGAAGTAAACGAATAAAAGGAAAGGGATTGCCCATGTTAAGAGAACTATAATGTTATGAGATTGATCACTTATCGTTACAAATCATTTGTTATGGATGATGAGTGAGTTATGATAAGAAGTTAATATGCCGTATGTAAGCACTAGCACATGTTCAGTGGCGTATGTCACATGTTATCTAATCTGTTGAGATACATTCGTAACTGTCCACGTATAGCTGCAAGTTATCCAGTGATTTTGAAGATTTACTTTGCTAGAAGCAGAGAGTTACTATACTATCTCAAATGTGTCCTGATATGCGTAAAAGACTTCTAGAAATAGAGAAAGAAACTAAGTACTTGAGAGATGCAATGTCTGAAGAAGATATGAAAGTGCTTATCGTATCAAGTAGTTCAAGGTAGTGATGTACACCACTTGAATTCAGATACTTTAAAGTCTCTATTTTCTGTATTTCAAGTTATACCAATGCGTAATGAAGATGTAGAATTATATATACACTGAATTTGAAGAAGAATATAAAGACTTACTTGATTCAGATAACCAAGTAGTATTACGTGAAGAAGATGTATATAAAATTATTAAGCAGCAATGCATGCAACATTTGATTTGGAGGAGGATAAATAATGGAAGATTTTGTTAAAAGAATGATTACTGAAGAGAGATGAGTTAAAGGGAAAAGAATTGATAAACTTGAAGACTTTATATCAAAAGTAAAGAATGGGGAGATGCGACTGTGTCAGAGACCTGAGCTTGAGTTGTTAGAGAGCCGAATTGGAATATATGAAGAAATGCTATACGATTCTTGACACTAGAATAGGATTTCATATACTTACAATAACAATAAGTAATGAAAAGGAGACTGAAGATGAAAGTATGTAATGTTATTGGATGTTGCTAGCTTGAGGAGTTTGTGTAGACTTTATTAATGAAAAGAACTTTTCTTAAAAGCATATGACCCCAGCTATGATGAGAAGTATTTGAAATATATGTGCTGATAAGATTACTTGTATGAATATAATACTTGAAGCCGAAGGTTTCAGAGAAGAACAGCTATGGTGATGAATGATATCACCAAGCTTTTAAGAGAGGAACACGTGACGTAACTAATCCTAGATTAATGGAAGAATTGTTACTTAAAATAGAAAAAGCATTATTAGATGGGGGTATATATGATGATTTATTTGCTATAATAAGAATATAAGTATGGTTGTTATTGAATGAATGAATATTATTTGTGGAGGTGGTTTGTGGTGTTTTGGTTGTGTTGTGTTTGGTGTTTGTGTGTGTTTTTTGTGTTTTTGTGGTGTTGGTGTGTTTTTTTCTTCATGATGAGGGCGTATTAGTGAGACTAAAGGTAGCAATGAAGATATGTTTCCAGATATGTTTTATCTGAATAAACGTAATAAAATGCAGTTTCCCCCTCTTCGTTGAGGGGTTTACATTACTACGCGTACTCATCAAGTTACTTTTGAATAGTGATGACATTTTTATTACGTCTATTATAGGTTTTCTCGTATTAGCTTTTCTGTGTAGTAAATATAAAACTAATGTCTTGAATTTTTATCTTTGAATGCATCGGATCTTCTATAAGTAGCTCCAGCGATAACTATCTACTAATTTATTTGCTTTTCTTCCTTTCAAAGGTCTTCAGAGACTTTGTAATGTTCCACGCATATTTAACTTGAGAACCTAATAACGTAGACTTTACTTGGTTTGATAGACGTCATATGAATGCCGATTACCACAGCTATAAGTATAACTATATATACCCCAATAACTAGATAAAAGCGTTAACTATAGCGTATCACTTTTCACAAAAATGTCTTTCAAGTTTTCTTTTACGAATTCCATGATCGCATTCCTCCTTTTCTATAAAAGATGTAATATAATATATTTGTCGGAAGAGCAAAAAAAAAAAAAAGAATGCTAGATTGTTATTCTAGAAATTCTTTTCAGATATTAGAAGATGTCTTTATTAAACACCTTTCTAATACCTATTCTAAAGTCATTCATGTAACTCATATACATGCTTGTATCTTGTTTTCAAGCTTTTTCATAAGCCAAGTACATACTTAGCTCCCATCAAAAGCTTTATAATACTGATTAAAAGCAGCTTCCATTTTACTATATTTATCTTCTGCTAGAAGATTCTTAGGCTTTAAGTGTTTCAATACACTTATCTAACTCTTCATTTGTAACTTTTCAATTCAATAAATCTATCAACTTTTCTTCCAATATGCATTTCTAATAAATGCTCTCTTTGTTGATACAATTTTGTTTATACTAATCGCCTCCTAAGTGATACATCCATATCCTGTCTAATTTGTATGTCGTGACAGGGGACCAAATTTATTTTTTTTATATTTTATTATTTTGTTGTATGCTTTATTATATATAGCTAAAATTTAGTTAAAAATTATAAAAATAAGCCAAACAATGAATATGTAAAATATCAATAAATAAAAAGGAGATATAAATTATTAGATAAACTTAATAGTTATGAAATTAGATTTCTGAAGAATATAAAAGAAGCTATTATGCTAGTTTTCTAATATATTCAAAAGAAGCATTAATAGACTTAGCTAAGTTAAAAGATGGTATATAGCACAATCTGATGATAAAGAACGTTGTCATAAAAGATGTAGTTATGGATGAACGAGATAGACTATCTCCAAATATATTAAAGCTTATAATAGAAGATAGTAAAGAAGGTTGCTTATCTGTGTTTAGATTACTGAATGTCGTTGTGTACGTCATGCTAGAATAGGAGTAAACGTATATGGTAATCCTAAGTACGGAGGAAATAGGACACGACTATAACGATATCGTTAGAGATATACAAAATCCCGGCTGTAGTAGGAGAAAACGAAACAGGATATGATATAGATAGAAACTTAGCTGTATTTATCTATGATGGAAATAGACATTGCTTTCTGGAGAAAGAGTATGATACTAATAACGTAGTAATACTAGATGTATCTGCAACATTTATAAGAATACTTTCTATTGAATAAGTTTGGAGTAGCGTATGAAAATCTAGTGGAAGATATACGTGATGTATACTTTCTGAAATAATCGCATATGGATATAACATGAGAACTGCATACACTTATATTATAATAAATTCAGTGATAAAGATTTCTTTAATGATGGAGATGTTTGTAGCGTTACTAGAACCTCTTGCTAAATGGGCATATAGCGTTGCTAATAACCTTACATCGTTTAAGAATATGGTGTTGATTTAAACACTCTTATGGATTACGCTAAAACAGAAGCACAAGTGGACTTAGGTTCTAAGAAAGTAATGAATCAATAAACTTAGGAATGTCTAGGCTTAGATCACAAGTTATCTAATGGACGAGTATAGATAAATATAGACCATTTAAAGAAGAATGTTCTAATAGAGCCAGAACTGTCCATAGTAATCCATACTATGAATATGCCGATAAAGCTTATATAAATCAAATTAAATATCGTGAACATGAACATGCTGGTGTAAATGAGGTAATAGCATAAGTGCATTTGAGTCTTTTTTCCCGAAGAACCAGCAGCGTTTACTGAAACAGAATAGAAGCGTATGTTAGCCACCGCAAGCCCTAAGTTTGCTGAGTTTAGAAGAAAAGAAAGACAAAGTATCTTAGCAAAACTTACTTCTATAGAAAGAGATATACTGACTTAGAAAATTAGTTATATTATGCTTAAGGTGAAGTAACCGTCTCATAGCCAAGATACACAACACGTATTACTAAAAGATGTGCTATGCTCAGAGACGTTATAGAACTTGAACGATAGAACTAATAACGAATATTTGGCAGCTATCTTCTAGCTCTTTCTTCAGATATATTTGCTATGCAAAAATTCATTATCAAATAGAAATATATTTAAAGAAAAGAAATACTAGATTATACGGACAGTTAAAAACTACAAATAAATTGGGATTATTAATAGGTTTATATCCCCATTCTCATTACTAAAATTGGAGTAGTATGAAGTAACTTAATGCAAACGTGCCTACAGAACAAGCTGTCGCCTTTATGAGACATATGCATTCTGTAGGAATTGACCAAGACAAGTTATACTTATAGATAAATATGACTACAGAGGATATATGGAATATCAACAGTCTGTTATAATAGAAGCAAAGAAAAAGAATCCTTGAGTATAGAGGATATGAATGAATTATTGATATATCTGAAGATGAATATAATTTATATAAAGAGATGTTTTGAGAAGAAGTTTTTTTAATGCCTTTGTAAAGAGCAGAAGGAGGACTTCAGATGATAATGAATTTAAATTTCGTATAAAGAAATATTGTTGACTTTAATAGACTGGATAAAAAACAAAACTTACTGAAAAGAACAAAAAATAAGTTTAATGTACAGGGATTATTAGACAGATATTTATGATATATTATGACCCTGAACATAAGATAACTATTCCTTTATATTATGATTATAGTACGACTAATGAAAGCTTTGGCTTTGCTCTATCTTAGAAAAACTTAAAGAACGTACAGGAATACAACTTAATCATAATCTTCCTTTGATACTGTTAATAGAAATCTTATGGGAGCCAAGATATACATAGTCTAGTTGTGGAAGACTACAAATAGCAGCTACTGTAGAAGCTGAACAGAATATGATTTTCTATATGCGTGAATGTGCTAGAATGGTAGATGGTAAAGGGAATAAAATGCAATATCAAATGACTATAGGAACTTGGACTATATTATGGCTTTAATACCAATGTTTCAATACATTCAGATGTGCTCCTCGGCAAGTGAGTAAAACTACAGATATAAACTGTGTTAGTGGAGGAGGGTGCAGCTGGTAGTGAAAATACTAAAATACTAGTGGCTCACTTTAAAGGCAGAAGATGCTGGTAAAAACAGAAAGATGATAGACTTTGCAAACCTCATGCCTGCTTTCTTAAAGTTTCATAATGTAGTAAAAAAGTACAGAAGAATAAAGAGATGTGGGAAGTAGGACCAGATAGCTCAATCTAAATCTAAATATAAATAATGTATTCAGAAATAGCAAATTATGATAGCATCAGCAGGTACAACGAAACCACTGCAGAACGTGTTGGACAGGGAGAAACTTTTGAATTTGGTATAAATGACGAAAGTACTTTCATACCCACACGCTATTACAATAGCTACTGCGATGCAACACAAACTCTACTGCAAGAATGCGTGCTGAAAGCTAATAAAAGATAAGGATTACACCATGTCTACTGCTGGTAAACAATACTAAACGGACGTGAAATGTATGACTTTATGTTAATAAAATGTGTGAATTCGATATTAAGCTATTTGAATATTCATATGAAGATTTATGTACATATTTAAAAAACAAATGGTAAAAGAACTTCTTTGTGTTCAATATGGATATAAAAATGGTTGAAGTAATTGGCTTGACCAACGTATAGCTCAAACTGAAAACAGAAGCATTCTGTGCAAATCCTCATGGACTGGCTGGATGTTGACAGTTCTGCTTTAGCTAAATCAAAAAGCAAATTGGACGTATTTCTACATAACTAAAGTCTCAAGCTATGGATACATTTATATTTGATAAAGTTCTTTTCTATAACATTCTTTCACAATTTGCTAATGAAGACTTATACGTTTATAAATAGATGTCAAACTATAGCTATCGAGTAGACTTAGCACATGGAACTAGGAAACGACAGTGACTGTATTCTTTGCTATGACTATGGAAGAGTGGAGAAAAAGCTTTTTATGTTTAAATCAAATACACTTACGACTTCTGAAACTACAATGTTTATTAAAAGTTTATTCCATTCTTAAAAAGAATCTAATCGAATTTAAACATAATACTAGCCATAGAGTTAGAAGGACCAGGACAATCTGTAATTCAGACTTTAGCAAAAGATCCGTTTATAGAACCTCTTTCTATTTGGACCTAGAAACTATTCTCTTCTCACGCTGCAGACGTATTAGTAAAAGTACAACTAAGAAACTTGATTACGCATCATACTTTATCGTACGGTATTAAAGAAAGAGAAGTAAGAGAATACCTATATGAAAAACTTTTATTTGAACTTGTAGATAAATATCCGTATGCATTTCACATCCTAGAAGCTCTTAATCAACTTTCTACATTATGCAGAAAGAATACTGGAAGAATAGACCATAAGCCAGGAGCTCACGACGATATACTTATTGCGACTCTTATATAGCATACAGTCTTATATTTCACACTGACTTCCAGAAAGCAAGTAGGAGAGCAATTTCAAAAGTTCTATATGAATATGAGTAAAATCAAAATGGTATCTGTATAATGCAAAGTATGAATATGTTTACAAATGAGTATACTAACTATACTAAAGATGAGGGAGAAGTATCATATGTATATAGTTCCGACTACGATAAATGAGAAACAGTATACAGAATGTGAGAAATATATAAAGTTAAGAATGGACGTAAAGTTAAACTTTCTGGAGAAGAATATCACTATGAACTTAACTGCGGAGCTCTTAAAGACGTTTCCTCAAATACACGAGAGAAATGCCTACGTATTTTCTGACTTCGTACAAGAAGAAACAACACAGAGCTAATAAAGGAACCAGAGATGTGTATGGAGTTATAAGAATAAATGGTTTGATATGAAAGCTAAAAATGTTTTAACTTTTTAGCTACAATCATAAATGTAAAATCTAGTAAAGTCTATATAGATTTTTATAAATAGTTATAGTAATTCCTTTTATTTACTAGATTTGTTATTATGTTGGATAGATAAAATTACGCAACTTCTGACTGCATCATTTTTATCTAGCGTTTTTAAACACTTCTTTATCAGAACTTTTAAGCTCCAATAAATAGTCTATATCAAGATCTACACATAATCTTTAGATATAGCCTGAACGTGTTTGATGTATTTTCTAATTTTCTCAGTAACTCTGGAGTCAGAACTAATAGACCTTATTGAATTCTCTTAATGAGATTAATCCAATATTTTAACATTAAATCTTTAGCATCAGTGGACATAATTATCACCTCGAATCGAATTATGATATTTATAACCAGAAATCTATATGACTGAGTGATAATATATAGTTATCAGCAATATTTAATTTTTAGTACAACATAAATGTGAGAATATATTATGATTTAAGATATCTAATAAATGATAAAATGTGCAATAATTATCACAAATACGATTATTTATGATAATATGTGTTTAGGATACACACGGGTGTCTAATAGGTTTATTATAAACTCATATGCATCATTATCTGATACTTTTAAATCATTTAAATACGCAATATTTCAAATGAGGGATTAAATATATCAGAAGAATCAATTTTGTTATTGATATAATCTTGTATATCAATAATTCCCTTGACGGTGGGGATATTATTAGCAGCATTATACCTAACGATGTTATTAAATCCATTGATAAGATTCAATAAACGTTCAGTATTATCTATCATAGGTATCACCTCATTTCTAGATATAGATTATAAATATAATATATTCTCACACTAATAATATATATTATCGCTGGAGTAAATCTGGCGATATGCATTTATTACGCCATTTACGATAAAGCTCCGGAGAGCTCAATATTTTATTTAGAAGACATGGCAAGAGTCTTAATTGCCACACCTAACCAATAGAAAGCATGTCTGAGGTTCACTAGACATTAGACCTTCTATCAAATCCATAGTTTCTTTTTCATCTCTTACTATGTCTACTGCCATAGTATCCTTCATAGTTGCCTTATATTCTATTCCAAGACCTTTCACTAATTCTGGATTCATCATCAAGTCTCTCCATAGTCTTTCCCACCAATGCTAATAGTTCATACTTTTTCATAATTCTTTCCTCCTAATGTTTTAATGTTGATTTTGTTTCTATATATCATAGATATATAGTTAATATATCACTACAGAACCATCCAAAACAACTTGATATGTAACAAAAATAATAATAGAAAAGGAGGTTAGTTATGATAATTGTAGAATATACTTTAGATGAAACGTTCCGCTTATATAGTTGAAAAAGCATTAGAGAGAGCTATGACATATGATATCTTTTAATCAAGGTTATATGCAAGCTTGACTTATAGCACGTTTCCGATAAAAGAAATTTCTACGAAATACAAAGATATTTGAATTTCTAATTCAGGCATATATCCAGGAGTTTCTATTAAAAGATTTGTATCAATTAATACAAACATAAGCGTAAAAGCTATTCCAATTACATTGATAGAAATATTTGAACCATTTCTTTCATACATACGTACCACTAACATTTACACAAAAACGCAGTGTTAGCTATCTAGTTTTTGGAAATAGTGTTACAGAAGAATTCAATAAAAATAAATATTTTTGGTGAAAATAATACCAATGACAATTTTAGAAAATATGACTAAAAATGATATTATAAATGTTTTTAGATAGTTACAGTGAAGACCAAAACATTTACAGTACAAGAAATAATAGTTATGCTTATTGAACAGTTTTGCGATTGGTACGAATGATACTGATAAAAGTATTGATGAATAACTTCGATATAAAATCAGCATTAGATGTTCAAGAAATAAGCGTAGAGAGTGCTATATTTAAACACGTTTCTGAAAGATTTGTGTAGAGTCTCATACTAGAACCGATAGAGCTCACGAAGAAGATGTTATAAGTCCTACTGATTTCTTGCTCGATGCGATAGAAGTAATGGACATAGCAACTTTTGTGTATCTCAATTCTGTAAAAGGGAAGACTTGTGGTATCTAGGTCAGAGGGCGTAGTAGTGTGGTAGTATTATCACTGTCAAGTTCCTGAGAGTGCTACGAATACTATATTAATGGAATTAGATTCTTGCTATTTTGATTACGACGCACAACTTGGTGAAAAATGGATGAACGATTATAAGAGAAGAATTATTTAACTGGGTTTCATTGAACGAAAGATGTTGATTATGCATTGCGTTCTATTGGAACAGAAGGTTTCGTTGGAAGTGAAAGATGCTTATACTGCGATAAAGATATTCGGTATAAGAAAAGGTTCTATATTATATCATGTGTTTATAGAATATCACAAAACTACCACGTAAGATAATTGGATATTTATGGTAAGCGATTAAGCATGCTCTTAAATCTAGAAATCACCTGAAAAAGAACAGATGTTAGATCCCAAGAAAAACTTCTAATGATCAATTCGAGATAGTTTTAGAAAAGATTAAGATGCTTGGAGAAAACTCTGTTGAGATCATGGATATGGACTGTATTATTAGGACCAATATACTTCTTGCCATTTATGTATATGACTTAAACGTAATGCAAATAGGCAAATAAAACTTAGAGCTATAGAAAGACTTGAATTTTAAAATAGACGGACTTCTTTGAAAGGCATGACCAAAAAGTGGAATATGCTAAAAATGAAGGAGACGGAAACTGTTGACAGATTATTAGCTGAAAAAGCATAATATGGAATTTTGCAAGACTTAAGCTCATAGAATTTAAAAGAGTTTAGTTCAAAAAGACAGAATAAGATACATGACATTTAATAAGACCTATCAATGAACGGACGTCAACGTAGACGACGTCTTAAAAGTGAGTTCTTATTTCAACATATGGACATAGCGGAGGAAAAGGATATACAGTTGAAACTAGATTTGGAGGCTCAGATTTCTGAGGAGGAGGTTAAGATGTCTTATGACAACATATATAAAAACTTATGGCTGGCTATAGTACGATGATCCAGGACTATGGATAATCAAGATACAATCTCGGAAGTTAGTTTACAGACTTATCAAAGTTGGAAGAAAGTTCAAGCTCATACTGAAAGACTTGGAGAAACAAAATACAAAACCATCAAGCATGAATTATAGTTTAGAAGCTGTGGAACTATGTATCTAAAATGGACTATTGCTTTTGAGAAGAAGATAATCCATTTGACGCATTCGGAGGAAGATAGCGGAGGAGATGATAACTCTTCTGACGATAGCTCTGATGATAGTTCTGGAGGAGATGACTGGGAGATTGGGGTTCTGACAGACTCTAGTGGCGGAGAACGATAATCCTTTTTGAGGAGATGATTCAGGAGGAGATAGTGGAGGCAATCCATTTTGACGATGGAGGAGACGACAGTGGCGGAGATTTCTTTGGCTCTTCAGATGACAGTTCAGACGACTTCTTTGGAGGGTGGCGATGATGATAAGAAAAGAAACAAAAAGAAGAAAGTGATAAAAGCTAAATAGAAAGAAGACTATTGAAGATGAACATGATATGAATAAGCAAGTTAGAACGGTCTTTCCTAAAGATTTCTAGAACTTCAAGATATAATAAAAGCAAATATTTCTATGTGTGAAAGAGTAGTAATACAGATTCAGAACATATAGAGCTATTTGACCAAGTAATACAAAGAATATAATAGACTGGGTGATATGTAGATGGAATATCTGAATGTAATCTATAGATAAACCGCATGATGACATATTCGCTACATATTTTTCCTCTATATATGCAAAACTTATCTAAGCTAAAAGATATCTATAATGAGCTAGTAGGAAATGTAGAAAAATCCAGCAAATAACAACATTAGTGTCAAAATTATAACGATGAAGATGATGAAGGAGGTGATATATAAATATGAATGAAAAGAATATATATGATGATTTTCCACTACGAGTCATATGTCTAATATCAGAGGAGGGCGTTAGAGCTGGAGCAAGAATATACCACGAAATTCAAGCATGAAGTTTTCTTGAACTTGACTCTCAAGTTGATTTCGACAGTCTATCATCTATAATAATGTTTGACGAAGAAGATTACCAAAGAAATAATAGGAACAGAGGACTAAAGACAAAGTTAAAAATATGGCGTCTAGAGTTAAGTCTAATTTGGGATTATGGATAAAGAAATTTATAAACTTTCTCGGATGGATTATCAGATTCTTCAGAGGAATAGTAAATATCCGTAAGTCATTGAAATCTGGATTTTGACAAAGCAGCTTATATAAAAGAAAATGGACGAAATGAGTTCAAAACTAGGAAAAGAATTCAAAGATAAAGAAGGAGAAAATAAAGGGTAGTAAAATGTACAGATGCTGCTGCTGGATTAATTCAAGCTCTTGGAGTAGTATTAGTAACTACATGGTCATTAGATAAACTAGCATGAGACATAGTTTAAAGATTTAGTTGATGCAAAATGTGAGTAGTTAAAGAAGAAAGAAAATGCAGGTACACCAAAAGAAGAGTCGTTGAATCTGGAGCTGAATTACTTATAAAAACAACTTATGGTTGGTATTACAGCTACAGGAAGTTTAATAGCGATGATAAATCCGTTGAATAATGAGTTCTATACAAGATTCAAAGACAAATTATAATCTAATTGAATACTTTGAATGGAATAAATACTAGTGAAAATGAATTAGAAAAAGACTGTTTACAGTGTATATAAAATCTACTGTTGGTGATGTAGCTAAAGTGATAGTAAAAGTTCATCAAAAGCTTTATTCTGGAGAAGACTCAGCTAAAGGAAGCATTAAAGAAAGCTATAAATGATGTTCAAGTATAAAGCTGTATCTACACTGAAGAAAGTTCTTGGAGATTCTGCAGAAGAAAGAGTTATCAAAATGAACCTGAGCCTTATAATAAAAGCATTTATACCAAGTTAAACATGCGTTATCTGCATTTGTTACGTTGACTCAAAAATAATAAAAACTTTGGGAACTTTGAACTAGTTGCACAAAAATTAGAAAAAGTTAAACGTAAAACTTATCTCTAAATTATCTAAAAGATTATACTGATTATGGAAAATGATGAGGGGCTATGTTTCAACAGTAGTGGCTACTGGACAACTTATGGCTGCTATTACTAATACACACAAAAATGTATGCAAAGTGTAAACTCACTAGCAGATGTGCTGTTATAACATGATGATAAGCTTTAGATTAGGAACAGGTAGCATGACAAGCGTCAGTGATTAAAACTAATAAATAAATGAGATATAAGGAGGAAAATTGATGTTGGCATTAGAACAATTGCTAGGAATTGGTAATGAGTCAGCTGGTGCCTTTTCAATGCAGAAGACGCAATCCTAAATCATTACTAGATGAAATGATGCGATATGAAATTGGTATAGAGTCTGAAGATACATGCTGCGTTCTATGAAGCAGAAGCTTTGCTACTACTCTGCTGCTACACTCAGTTGACGAAAAACGTGTATGTGTGGCTATGGCTGAAAAGAATGTGGAATTGAAGGGCTGCTCCATTGGGCGTCAGGCTAAAAGTTCTCTGGATTAGAAGGAGCTGGTAGTGACGCTTGTTGGTACGGAGCAGCTATTGTATCAGACGTAAAAGAAGGTTAGATCATACTCTGGTCTTGCGCTCAGTTAAAAAGCTTAAATCAATACCTTGTATTGCTTGGTTAAAAAGAATATTCGGATTAACTCACTAATACAAAAGAAAATCTTCCAGAGCACTTGATAAAGCTAAGAAAATCAGAAAAGATGTTACAAAAAGACAAGAGCTAATGCATCTAAGAGAATTTGGTGCTAAAGGTGACGCTGACCATGAAATTGAAAAGAATAGTCAGATGCTACTGGAACTCAAAGAAACTTCTCCCAAATGCTCCTGTTACAAAACCATACTATAGGACGTATATGAGATAACAGAAACGGAACCATATAGGACTTTGACTATAGATGAAAAGTAGCACATCCAGAGGTCTTGCTCTTAATACACAATTACTCTCAATATATAGCGAAGATATATCTGCCAATACTACTTCAGTTTTAACTGTGCAGGAGAAGACAGCACAAGGTCATGTGGGTCGCTGTGGTCGTAGAGAGTTCATTTATGAGCAGATGACGCAGTGCTAGAACCACTGTAACTGGTAGGTAGACGTACTGACTGTTTGCTAGTAGAGAGAAATGGACGGACATGCATGGATCGAAACCACAAAGAGATGATGTTCAAGGAGAGATTTAAAGGAACTGGAAGAGAATGCTAGAACTGTAAGGAAGGAATGGAATTATTTACTAGTATGTATCTAGCAGCTTTTAGATTTCTTATATGCTCAAAGAACTGGAGGATTACATCATGCTAAAGAAGTTGACATGAGAGGGTATTAAGAGACTTGGAAACTGCTAGAAGAAATGTGAAAATGATTGGCAGAGCTGGAGACCAAAACAGGAAAGCTAGAAGAAATGCCATGATGAATGTTAATGACATATTATCAGTATTTTATATATTTCTCAAACAGCACCTGCTATGTATATGAACATGTTCATTAAGCAATATGTATAGCTGACGAATTATTATTTACAGATGCTAAATGGTACAGTAGCTAAAAACATTATAATTTGGCTGATGAGAGGAGGAAGAAATTAATGAATAATTTAATTGTAAAGTAACAAACGAAACTCTAGGATGAGAGTCTCAGGAGATGGATGACTCGTCCTGAATTAGTGTGCTGGTTCTGGAAGCGTACTGAAGAGCTGTTAGCGTGTGAGACGATATTAGATAACCTATGGTTGAAGGGCTAGAATCAACTACTGCTGCGATCCTTGGACGCTTTTAGTAAACCAAGAAGCTGCTTTTAGGAAAGTGCAAGGATTAGCAATGAATGAGTCACGATAGATACTCTGGTTCATTAGGAACACGAAGCTGCAGAAACATGGTTAAAAGAGGAGGATACGTTATCATGGCTGTTAAGAAATCACTTTCAAGTATGGAATTCTTAAACTCAATAGGTGACTTCTTTTATGATAAATGATGGAAGATGAAATCTTACTCTAAACTTGCTAAGAAGTACAGAGAAAATTGAATAAACGCTATATTCACTCTGGAGAGATCAAAGAGATCAAAGAAATATGCTATTAGAGACATAGAAACTGCATCTACATTCGTTGATAGTTTATAACTGCTATCAGAAACTTCAGACCTGAAAAACTTTACAGCTGCTGCTACATCAAATGATACAGATGCTCATCAGCTTGCAAACCTTTGCATTAGACCAATATAGCACAAACTTAGTCGGTGCCGTCTCTACTGCGTAAATAACATGGCAGTCACAGTTCAGATTTAGATGCATTGTGATCAAAATACCTAGAAAGCATTCCTACTGGAGGAGCTGGGACTAATACTTCAACAGTGGAACAACTGTTAACTTAGAAGGAATGAAAGACAAGATTAGAACAGTTCAAAGATAGGATTAAAAGAGAGAGAGTTGAAACTGTAAGAGAAGAAAACGGACCGTTCTGTTGAAGAAGCTAGAGAGATTAATCCAAAGAGCTCTTATAACTATTAGAAGGAGCTACTTAGAAGAGATATCAAAATGGTTTAGACAATGACATGGAGTAAGATGGTAGATAGAGCTAGGCAGAAAAATGAAATGAAAGACCTGATGCTGCTAACGCTACTGCTGCTTGATACTAGAGAAAGCTTACTAACTGAATTAGGAGTTGCATTCAAAGCTTACCAGAATTCAAGAAATTCATTAATCATGGTTATGAAAGAAGTTAGGTTCTGCTATCCAAATGACTCTTGCTGATGCTGCTAAAGTTATATCTGGTGAAACTCATATCGGAGACGCTGTGAGCATAATGACGACTAAAATAAAAGAGGAGACACACTCCTCTTTTATTATTATATATATAAGGAGGAAATATAAATGCAAAATAAATATACTTATATTCCAGAAGTCCTTGCTAATGTGAAGTTGTAGGATTAGAAAACTTCTCTTCATTTATGACTGCAAACGCCAATTCCATCATACAAAACATAATGAAGAAAGCATTTGGACAATGCGGAAGTGATACTACTATTGAAAATGGCTTCAATTTTAAGAAAGTACACATTCCATCTGTAAATAAATCAGAATGGACTGACAAAGGAATAAAATTGAAAAATGATGAGAACGAGATATATCTCAAAGTTGATTAGAAGCCGCTGCAAAGAAAGAGATTCGCTTCTAATGCAGATAAACCCCTGAGGGCTCTTCCTACTGAAGTACAAAAGCTGCTTTCTAGGAACAGCTTAAAATGAAACAAATGCAGATAATAATGCATTCAGGATTAACAGGAGCATCTGCTATTGGAGCTAAAATGGAGAACAAGCTGGAAGCTGCTTTAGAGAGTGCATTATTCACTGTATCTCGCAGGAGAGTAAAAGAATCTCAAGTTGGTCCATTAGCACCAGGTAAGGAAACATATTCATATCAATCAGCTATAGTTTATCCTAAACTTGAAACCTCAAGTACACGGATAGTCTGTTTCTCTGTGCTACAATAAGCCACACAAAAGTAATCAAAATAAAAGCAACACTATAATAAATTTACTCCAATTTCCCTGTACACACTTTAGCTACCTATATATCAAAGTGCAGAGACCCTGAAACTCATACTATAGTTGAAAGAGTTTAAAAGAGAAGATGTATTATCGTCATCGACCCCAAATCTCCAAGATACATCAGGTTCTAGAATTAGAAGGAATTTTAAATTATTCAAAACTATTAGACTAAAAAGGTAAGTATAAAGAAAGCAAACTTCAGACAACTTCTATCAAATTAAGAAGTGATTTATTATTCGTTGAAAAACAACGGAGTAATGGAAACTCAAGCTACAATAGCTGCTGCTGGTCAAAAAATCAGCTATCAATGATGAATTGGTAAACATCAGATTTCTATGTAGAAAACCAGAAATAAACATGCAATTTGGTCCTATTTATGATATAAATGCTGGAAGAATGCTACTGAAACTAATAACGAACAAGTTAAGCAAAGGTAAAGGTATTATTAATAACTTCCCACCAAAAGCAGCAGACCCACAGATACTTACTATCTATATATCCAATTCAATGGACAAGACCAAAGTATCGTTGTAGACTGTAATAAAGCTCATGGTTCAACCCAGGCAGCTAACGATGCAGATGCTGATATCGAGATTCAAAATATTAAGACCTATCTCCAACTATGGAAATCTAGGCCCAGAATATGCTCTAAGAAGAGAGGATATATCAACGCTGGTCCAGGAGGTCGAAAGACTGGGTTCCTATATTACTAGAGACCAACCCGAAGTGCTTGATGAAAGACTTGGAGGTGCTTACTGCAAGAATTAGAACATGGCTACAGAATTCATCGGACACAGAAAGGAAGGAGTTACACACACACAATGGATTACTTCGATATGGAAGAAAAGTTATAGAAGACTTTACACTCAAAGCAGATGAATCTAGAAAGAAAGAAAACGTTATATGCTGCTCAAAACAGGTAGACTTACAGCAGTAACATCTAGTAAGAGGTGCTATTAATGTACAATTCTAGGATTGACGCAAGTTATCGCTCAACTATCCTAGATTCAGAATGAGCAATTCCCAATCTCAAAGAAGCACACCACAGTGTACTATTTGCTTACTACACCCATGGGTGTATTTACAGGTAAGATGGCTCACGTAGTAGAGAAGTTTCAGAGCCGCAGATAGCACATTGCTTAGGAGATCGACCAAGAGAGCATCTGTGAAGTGCTTTTAACTCCTCAAGGACGATATTCGATCACCCACTATCTGCATATCATCGTTGGTACAGATAAATCTGGTTTAGAAGCTAAAACTACAGACTTAGTGGTAACCCATTTGGCTCCAGATCAAATTAAGTATACTGTATAATATTATACCTTTCATTTGCTGGAACCAAATATCCAAACTTACTTAGCTTCGAAACACCTATCAGAATAACTAACGACCCAGCTCAACGTAATCCATGCATCCTAACGTTCCAAGCTATGCATGGACTGCACATTCAATTTCAACACATTGAGAGGAGCAGAGATTTGGCTGTTTTATGGACATAATACTCAATTATTACCATAAGATATATAAAAAGATTTGGAGAACTTCGTAATGAGGTTCTCCACTCTTTTATTTGATTTTGACAAAGGAGGAAAAGTAAGTATATACTGAAAGAATGTTAATCGAAGATAGAATAGCTCCCTCTAAATCAAGTCATAACTTCTATTAAAGTAGATAAATTATCTGATACTATAGGAGTAGAATCAGATTCTGGGACAGTGAAACCATAATACTGCTACAGAATATATGATAAAAAGGATTACTCCAGAGCTAGCAGAAGTATTAGAAAATGGAGAATCTTATAATCTATTTGAAATAGAAGTACTAGACCACAGTAAACCTACAAGTATAATAAATTATATCCATACAGCGTAAACAGGAATGAAGAGTCTGGATTTGCAAAAATCAGTTTGAGAAAGGAGGGTTTGCGGTCGTGGTGCCCTACTTTGCAATGATGAGAAAGTGTGTGAAAAGTTGGAACCTCCTAAAGCCTCTAAAGCCTTATAAGGACGAAAGTAAAACAGAGTGAGAGAGATTGAATGCTGCTAGTTTAAATCCCCAAAGTATTCATGAAGCAATGGACAATCAGCTCTACGATTTATCGCAGCGACGACCATTTCCGAAAGGAAGTAGCACGTACACGTAGAAAGAAGAAGCTGCACACCCTTAATGCAAGGGAATGATATAGGTCTGAACTGATGTTAGATGAGCTCAGTCTAACCTCCTTTCATCATAAGATCGATCATCTGGAAGTGATATAGAGAAGACAGTTGAAATGCTTCTATAACTAGAGTAGTGTCTAGTTTGATTATTAACACCATTCGGAGAATGGGCACCCCACTATCGTAAGTATGGATAAGTAAAGACCCAGGAGGGAGCATTTCCAAAGGAACTGTACAAAGTATGCACGACAGCGCCTGGTAAAAGAATGTCACTCCATGGGCAGTTGTTGGACATAGACAGGTAATAATAAAACATACTATACAATAGCTTCTGGCTACAAACCACATATAGCATTAGAAATGCTTAAATGGAGTTGCACCAGATTTTCTAGTCGTACGGTGGGACACCTGGATAATGCAAAAGTCCTATACTTGCAAAAAGAAATAGAAGCATGGTATAGATTACGTACAAAATCCAGCCAACTGGAATAGCGTACTAACTGGAGGAAAAGTTCAAATATGATACCGTTAATGAAAGTAGTAAATTTAGGAACTTGTACAACGTACGCTGGTGCATGTTTGGAAACTGAGCAAATTTTAATCATCAGTATATAGGAAATGAGTCTGATAGTTCGATAGACCCCTACTACTTCTGATATTAATAAAGAACCCAGTTAAGAAAACAGCCTACATGAAGATGCAATGAAGATGACTAAATTAAGTATACTTAATGACTTCTAATAAGGAGATTCATGAATATAAATACTTATAGATGCTCAAAAAGATATAGGACTGAATGGAATACTTGGAGCTGCTTATAATGATAATAATATAATGATAGTAGCTTATTAATAATAGTCTTAAAAACCTTTTAACAGAGTATCTGGATTTCATATAGTAATGAATATAGATGAGTATAGTTAAGGCATGGAGTAAAGAAATTATAGGAGGAATATACTCTTATAATGATGTGCTATAGAATACCAGACTCATTATGGATAGATTTAGAGAGCTTGATGTACAAAATAAAAAGAGCTTTCTTTAAATGAAACATGTAGATATGGATTAGTAAAATGGATGGAGTACAAGCATAAAGAATGACTTGCCATCGTGGACTGCTAAATCTATAGCTAAGCAAAATATAGAAAAACCTAGTATTGCTTTTTAGACCTCCCGCTTCTTTAGTAATGAAGAATATGGGCAATCATAATACTCCGATGTATGGGGGATATTATAAAGTAGTAATAGAATGTACACATCCTACTTGAGCAATTATTACCTATAGGTTTAGAAAACTGGTTTTGAAGAACTATGTAGATATGACTTGATGATAAATCTTTATAATAATGATTTAAGGAATCTAAGATAGAGATAGAACTGCACGTAGACTTAAGTCTAGATAACTTCCAGAATGCAGAATCTGATAGCAGACAGCTATTAGAAAGTTCATAGACAAAAGCTGCTACTGACTCAAGTTGTGTTAACTTACGCATAATCTTTATAACAACTGATAATGTGAATTTTTATTAGTTTTATCTGCACGTTATCACTGGGAGTTTGATTCTATCCATTTAATTACGCCAAATAAAAGAAGCAGTTTAGTCATGCTCAGGACTACTTTAAAAACGTTAGAAGTATTTTTAACTCCCACGTTTTCAAGAATTTGGTAAACTAATCGTCAAACTGTATGGGACCACTCTGCCGCATTAGTAATTTAAACTGTACATTAATTTGTCAGGTCCTAGCTAGAACCATGTCACCAACAAATTTAACTCCATATTTTCCAGTGTTTTGTTATCTATATTTCTATAGACTCTTTAAATAATTCTACTATAGTTTGTTTTTGCCATATAAACTCATCTCCCTAATATTTTATTTGTATATACTTTTATATATATAGCTAAAATATGCTTATCTTTATTGCCGTAAATAAATGAAAAAGGGGCATTTCTATCCCCAATCATCTGTTTGATACATCATCTAATATTGATGCTTTTGTTTTTACTTAAGTTCACTATTTCTTCATGTTTTATTAAGGCACTACTATCATCTACATATTCTAAATCTAACTATAGGTCTTATAATACCTTTATTGATAGTATTACTTTATTCTGCAGTTAATATAGCTACTCTTTTAATAACCTTTCCTCTGCATGTTTTGATATGATATATTCTAAATGTGCTATCAGTAAAACAACTGAGTTACACTTAAGCTTTTATTTACAACACCATGATACATTAGCACTTCATCATAAAAGTGATATCCAATATATCAAGACAGTCGTCTAGATTTAATTTAGGATATTTCTTATACGAATCCACTATATTATTCCAAATGTTAATTATCTTTCTATCGCTGACAATTCCATCCTGACCATATATTACAGACAGAGTTATCATCGTCTGCAGATTTCTTTAAGTTTATACAATTTAAACACATCAATCACCTTTCTTATCTTCATCAAAGTTTATTTAAGTTTTCTGCTATTATTTTTCCAAGTTCTTGTAAGTCTTCTACACTTCGTAGTCCTAGGGGTCGTAATGACTTACTTCATCCCCAAGTTTCTTTAGTGTAGATACTATACTAGAAATTTTAGATATATTATGTATATGAATACTCCCTACAGTTATGTTAACGATGCTTTGCACAGTAGCATCTAATCCTTTTTCAAATTCAGTCATGTGGGTGTTCTACTTTTATTTTTATGTCTGCTTCCTCTTGGGTTTTAGACATATTAGGGTTTTCTTCTGAAGATTTGACTCATCTTCTGCAATTTTTCTTGGACAGTATCTTGTACACTTTGTTTCTTCAAATTTATTTGTATTTCTAGCTGATTCATGTTTCTTTTTACTATCTCTGTAGCTGTATTAAGAGCTTTATTATTTTCTATTTCTTTTGTAACTTCTCTAGAAAGTCTAAAGCTTTATCTGGAATTAATGATTTAAGAGCTTCCTTATGCTTTGTAATCTTCTCAAAAGGCTCATAGATATTATATATAATGCGTCAACACCCCAAGTAAAACACGCATAAAAACATGGTGCAGAAAGTGTTATAGTGATTTTCACTCGATTGTAAAACGACTCTTTTCGTGACATTTTTAAACACCCTTATAAAATAAATATTTCGACACTATATTGTCTTTTTCCTTAAAAGTATAATTGTTCACCAGATAATTATATATATATATACCAGTATTTAACGAACTTTGTAAAGGAGATTATAATATAGAAAAGAATTTTAATTACAGCAGATTTACATTTTGAAAGAATAGAGAAAGGAATTAATTCCGTGTCTCTATCTTATATAGAGGATACGATTAAAAACATATAGACCAAAATATATTCTGCATAGCTGAGATACTACTGATGATGCTAACTTAAGAGCAGAAACAGAGAGTTTATTAATCTAGATTAGCTTTATAGAAAACATATCAAAGATATGTAGAGAATATAACACGTGCTTTTATAGTATTAAGAGGAACCCTAAGTCATGATGGAAGAATTATGAGAATATACATAAGATGCTTGACATCGTTTATATAGTGGATAAAAATGACATCTGGAAATACAAGGAATTTCTTTTATTATTAGTACCAGAGTTATATTATCCGAAGATATGAATTATTCTTAGAAGATTTAAATAAACATACAAAAATCAGACGTGGTTATATTCCACGGTATGATGGACTTTGCTATCCCAGCTTTAAATCAAGTGGATAGTAAGTTTAATATGGGACGTTCTATAGTCGTAAGTGAATATGACTTTTATAAATAAAAGCAAAATATCTTGTGGTAGGAGGCATGCGTCATGGTAGTATATCTAATAAGAATGTTTATTATACTAATAGAATAATAAATGAAAGAGGACATGACCATAATAAAGATTATGGACTTAAACTTATAGATTTTACATAGCAATGATTATGAATATAGAATCTATAGAAAATCCTTATTTAATAAAACATGAATATATAAATTTAGATTTTACAAAAAATACATTAGACGTTCTTTATAGCAAATAGTATGGGACCTAGCTACGATAATGTTATATTTAATGTAATACTTATTAATGAAGACAGACGAAGAACAAATATAACGACTTGGAAGCAAAAGTATTAATCATAAATATATGAGAAAGACTAATGTTAGTGCAGGTATATAATTAATAAAACAGTATTACAACTCAAGACGGTAGTACATTTATTAAAAAGATATTTATACAAAAACTTACAATAAAAAGTATCCCTGAGGATATATTAAACGAATTTTAGAAGGAGATAGCGATGAGAAAAAGAACTTATAGTGGCTAATGAAACTGTATCTTACAAGATGTTAAAGATAGGGAGCTTTCATATCAGCTGCAAATAGATGTATTAATAGTATGAACCAAGAATATAAAACAGACAAAGATATACACTTTACTACATGTTTTATCTAAAGTATTAGATGAAACATATAGATAAAAATGAAGTTATGCAAGCATAAGTCAAACAGAATTTTCAGTTAGGCAGTGATATAAATGACGATAGTTTCTATACTGCATCATTTAGAAAAGATCTTTACTAGACACTATCAATGCTATTAGTGTAAGAAGTAAAGTAGAAAATACTGTTACACATTGCAGGATAGTCTTATTTATACTATAGGTATGCGCATAGTAAAAAGACAGTAGATGCGATCGTACATTTTATGCAGGCATCTGATGAATTATATAGAGCAAGTAAAATATGATTAAGATAGGTTCTGCATCATCTAATGTATTATAATTGACCCTGATGCAGAAACTACACACGAACTTTAACACCAGTATGAGTAGATAGTGTAAAGCAGTTACTCATAGAATTAAAACTATCCCAGCGATAGATATGCTTTTGCGGTGGAGGGTTTACAGGAAAAACATATTATACTATTTGGAGCATACACTGGTTCAGGTAAAATCAATGATACTTCAAAATATTGCATTATACACTAGTAAACGTAATAGATGCGATATTATAAGTGAAGAATATAAACCATGTGATGTTTTATACCTGCTAAGTCTGGAGCTTACAAGAGCATGACTTGTGGTGGGAACATTTACAGTGGTGCAGGTATCTATAGATGAAGAAGAAAAGAAAAGGATGACTGGTAAGAGATACTAGAAGCATTTTAGTAATAGATGACTAATAAGAGAAAGTGGACTTAGCTCTCCTGCATAGTATATATAGAAAGACTTACTGAGATTACTATACTACTACAATGAAAGTGGAGTGAGTGAGTTTAGTACACGTGTAAATTTAGGATTATGACACTATACTGGTACTAGCAGTTAACATGGAGATAGACGAGAGTATATAGTAGGTAAACACATCAGCATTTCGAGACTACATATGGGAGCGGATGGAGCGGCATTGCTTAGAACAGAAAGTAAAAGGATACTAGAGGTTGTGGCAGTACACAGAATCAGTTCCTGTGTAATGACTGCGTGCACACTGCTCTGGGGAAGTAGGAATGTACTATTGGAGAATGTACTAAATGGCCTAGACAAGTGGACCCAGTACTTAACTTGACCCGGATTTATTAAGCTGGTTCTAAACTTCTTTCTACTGAATTCGCTTATGATGTTCTGTCCGCCGAGCTCTCCTGAAGCCAGAGACTAGAACGAGACAGACCAAAGATCGCACACCAAAACTTTATGAGTATAGGAGTTAGAAGAAGATAGAGATGGTACAGCAAGACGCAATCGAACAAGAGATATGGATAATGAGAGCTATGCGCACCATGTTCGTTTATACAGGGACTTGCATACTCTGGACCAGTGAGGAACTCTGCCTAATCTAACGGTAGTGAACATACGATAGTTAGCCTCATAGATCGAAATTCTAGAGATAAGAGAAGATGATTATGGACGTAGTATCGGAGATGTTTCTATCTGATCTGATGGTCATGCACTGCCAGGTTATGAGACCATTTAGTATGGATAATAATACTACGTTAGATGTGATACGGTATTAGATGCTGAGATTGGGAAGAGGGATGAGATTAAATAAAAACTCCTAGAGTCTATAGCAAGGGTGAGTTACGTATCTATAACTATATATGTCAGGTATTATTATTACACACCTATACTTTATTTATTTATATATAGGAGGAAAAGAAAGAAAATGTTTAACGTCGAAAGAAATGCAATTTACTAGATTTTAAGAGGAGAATTTCGGAACATCTGAAAGCATGTATTTCCAGCCTTGGGAGGAGATGGACTACACGGGAACTGATTACAGCTCCGTTTCAGTGCGATTCATAAATAACTTCTTATAGTCCGAGCTGCATTTAGAAATGAGAATTTGCCTGACTATTTCATTTGCATTGAGTCAATGATGCCTATAAAGAGGGCAAACCTTACAAAGCCTTTACTGCAATTGGCCGCAATTAGCTCAGGCACAGAAACCCAGATGTAAATGAGACATCTGTGAGAAGGATTTATCTAGCAACCTATATAACTTCTTACCTAATGAGTAGAGATTTAATATCATTTTAATAGAGAATTACATGAATGGATGAGTTATATTCAAATGTTCCCAAATAACGCAGATGGGTCTGTTACAGAAATGGATATAGCTGCTATAAATCCGACTAATCCAAATTTCTTAATTGGATTATTAGCTTTCAGAATGGGAAGTATTCTGAAACTTCATTACAAGATAAAGAATTGCTTAAGCCAATGATTAATAGAAGATTTAGACTAAGAATGTGTAAAGGTATCATACCAAATGATGCTAAAGCATACGCTATTGGCATTAAAACTTTGTAATCTTACGGAAGAGTTATTTTGCATTAGCTTAGCTGCAGTAAATGTGCCAGCAAAAGCAGCTTTTAACTATAGACTCCACAACAGTCCCGACAGCTGCAGTAGGGACCTACAGTAGCGGTGGGCAAGTGTCACAAGCTAGCACAAGTAGCAACAGCACCACAAAGCATTATCTGTAGGTGATGCTGTTACAACGTATATAAATGGAAATATCTATGTTTGACACACTTTACCTATTTGGCAATGGCATTTAGCAGAAACAGGAGCTACAAGATTACCAGAAACAGCTTTAGATATTCTTCATTTGATGCTAGGCTGAGATGCATTAGGTGATCCAAATAATCGTATTTAAATTAACAGTGGATGATAAGTTTGGTATATGCAACTAGTTAGTTGGCTGCAAATACGAGATGTATTACCATATAAAAGCAGGTGTAGATAAATGGCATACTTGCACTTGGGTTTATAGGATACAGTAATTTATCAGGTTCATTATCTCAGTGTGGATTTGCATATTAGCAGATTATGCTGTAGTTTTGCTTTACGTAATGCACAATTTCGAACATTATACATCACAATACTATAATTTATTTTGGCATTATTCATTGAATAAAAATATAATGGAACAGTTTAGTCAAGTGATGTATAATTATATCATACACATGTTAAGCTAAAAGGACAAGCTGTTAAGATTCAAGATGTCTTGGCATACTTCAACATATATATCAAGTCAAGACTCAGTTACAGTTCAGAATGCTTGTGAGCTATTACCAGGCTGCATTCCCAGCTGTATTTTGGTCAGCATCTGGAGGCTCTAATGGTCCTAGCTGAAGTGCAGTATTACATTTGGGATATTAGGAGTAGAATGTAGATGGAAGCTATCTGTATCTTTAGATGAGGATAAGTTTAAAGATAAGCTTGGAAGGAGATTACGGCCTTTGGAGTTCGATAGCTTAAAGAGATGGGATCACATGGCTATTGTTGGATGCAGGAGGTTGAGACTTTCTCCGGGCCCTAGACAGAATGTTTAGAAAGTCTTACTTTCTACTTAGAAGATGGGTGTTTGATGTTACTTTGATACTAATAGAAAGAAAAGAAATTATATAAAGTGGAAAAGACATCAGACTAGAGCTGGTACTTCATAGATAGAACAGGGCCATATAAAGCTACCGTAATATTCATAGACCCGGAGGATGGCAAGATGAACTGGCACCTGGATTTAGAGCTTTCCGGAATAAGTCAAGGCATAATATTGAGATTGGTTGGAGACCATGCAACAACATCTATATTGGATTTCAAATTATAGGCTGGGTGGGCGAGCCGTTTCGGTTCAATGTGGCTATGAGCTTACAATGCAGATAGAAGTGCCTTATGGGGCGGTAGATGGGGTTGGGCAGAACTTCCTTTTGGGGCGAGAGATATATCAGGAGTTTACCCAGGATATCTTGATGGGCCTTCTAAGCTGAGAGAAGGAATATAGAAGGAGACATGTGGAACTGGAGGTAGACATATTGATTTATATCAGAAGGGCCAGAGATAGTTCAATAGTGCATAGGAGTGGAGATACTAGCAAAATAAAGTCCTCTATCTGTTGCAGGATTGCAGGCATGACTTTGATGAAATACAGAAGATAAAAGCTGGTGGATAAAGTCTGGCCACAGATGCTTCAAAACCGAGACATCATATTGACTTACTTGAAGCAAAGAGGATATATAGACATATATCTAGAATGGAATACAGATATTCAAGCATCAACTAGAATTCAAAAGATTGCTGGGCAAGCTTAGAAATTGCGGAAAGAGTTCAAAGTTGGAATAGCCCCAAACATCAAGGCTATCGACAAATCTAGGCTGGACATATAATACAATCCCATTTAGCAGATAATAATAGTTATATTTTGGCTGATAAGGCAGCTCAAAGCATTATTCTATTTACCAAGACCTTAGTAGATGAGTTTCGAAACGACCATCTAAGTTTATCGGAGACTACTTGCAGACACCTGCTTTGGTAGATGTGGGATGGTAGAAAGGCTAGTGATGGAATCTATGTTGATTTGGATGGGGTCAGGACATCGGATCACAATACGGGTTGGAATGGTATCAGTGGCGTAAACTGACACTCGTCCGCAGTTACTGGCATTGGGGACGTTATAGGCCAAGGATGACTTTTTCCTTGATTTATCTGTAATGTTCAAGTGGCAGGACTTGGACTTTGTGGTGCAAAGGAAAACAGGTTGGGGAGGTACAAGATACGTTACTTATATCAGGAGTTATGAGTATTACGCCTAGTTGTGATGAGAATAATATGCAGATGTTAAAGGTAGCGAGATGCCAAGTATTTAAAACGGTGATGTGATAAGTAAAAGAGATGCCAGAGCCTTCCTTTTTAAAGTTTATAAAGACAAATTAGTAGACTTAGCATTTTTAAAGGATTTAATAATGAAATAAGATGTCAGAATACACTTATATATCAACTGGCTTAGTTTAGCAATGATATTTTAGAAGCTCATCAGTATAACCATTTTATATGCAGTAATAAAAGAATATACTGTATGAATATATTAGAAGAGACTTCATGCAAGAAGACAAAATAATCCACTGAAACACAGTGATAAATGAAATAGAAGATTTAGGAGGAGAAAGAATTAGTAACTGTACAGGATAAAGGAACATAATGAAAAGCTTGTGCTGATTCAAAGCAACTTTGGACCGACAGCTACAGTATTCAAATCAATGCAAGGCCAGAATCAGACCCTTAGGATTAAAGAAGGAAGCTGCTTGATAGTAGTACCAAGTATGAACGGCTATAAAGCAAGCTGTCAATTAATCAGTAAAACCAACACAATTTAGCTGAAAATATAAATACAGCTAGAAATGATAAGAAGGTATTGATAGGACAAAGGATAAAATTACAATTATGGGAGAACAACTTGGCACCTTCTAAATCCTAATTTAGGAATACCTAGTGCACAAAATGATGAATATAAATTGACCCAAACATAGATAAAAGATTATTCATTTGGTACTCAATATCTATAGGGATTACCTAGATTTAAGTTAGATGAAATGTTTTATATAAATGATAAAGTGGCTGTTAAGTATGCAGATGGTAGGGTGTTTATAATTGTAATGTATGGATACCACTTATGCAAGTGGCATGGTCTCAATAAGAGATGCCAGAATGAGAAAGCAATAACAGATGAGGGAGGATATCCGGACCATTCCAGATTTGAAATACAGATACGCTTCAAATAGGAAGTTGGAATAATTTCCCAGCACTATAGATATAAAGTATATTCAACACATGATAACGTGTTTAGGTAAGTATGAAATAATAATAATTTTTTCAAGGAGGAATAAATATACAAACCTTCAGAACTAACAATAATGGAATGGACGGATTTGGAACCAAGATGGTATTTGGATAACAGGTTACTTACAGCAGGAGCTTTGCTTAGGAATGCCAGGTGTACAACCAACTTAGTACAACCAATGAGTACAGCCTACAGTGGCTCAACCAATACAACAACCAGCAGGATACCAGTATAAAATAGATTTAGCTACAAACTATTGTAATTACAAGCTCAAATGGCAACTTTTACAGAAGCTCAAGTACAAAAAGCTCAATCAGTTACTAGACCAAATTGGAAAGCCTACTCAGGCTAACAAATGGTGGTTATACAGGAATCTTATATAAGTTTTTTGCTACAATACTCAACCCAGCGGCTGGAAGTATTTTATAATTTCCGCAGGATATAATAACACAGGGGATACAATCCTGGTTTTAGATTAATCCTTTAGCTGCTCAATTTAGGAGCAACAACTCAAACTCAGGATATACTAATTATAATATGCTCTCAACCTGCATATAGTATAAAACTTGGGACCTGCTCAGAGTGCTAACAGTGGAGTTTATAATCCTGTAGTGGCACCCATTATCTAATTGCTCCAACAACCTAATTACAGTACTCTAGCGTATAATAATTTATCAAGCACCAGCAATCAAATAATACAATGGCAATACTGCAGTGATGAATGCATTTTGCAGCGCAGCTTATAATGCACCCAAATTATAATGCAGTTCAACCAGTATTAGGACCAGCTCAAGTAAATAATAGTAGATCTAGTCAAGGAGTTTATACACCTACTATTACAACATATCAAGCTCCAGCTTTCCAAGCTCCAGCTTATAGTACCTGCACCAGTTATGAAATAATAATGTATATACTCCAGCATCTACTCCACTTACAGCAGCTGGATATAGCAGATTTGCATCTACATCTGCTATGGACCCTGCTTTAGCTGAATGTCGGAGTAGCATTTCCATCAGGTGTACCAGGTGTACAACCAGTAACATCAGCATCTCTTAATGCACAAAATCAAAGATGTATTTTGGGAGACTGTAGGAGGAGCACAGCCAGTAGTTTGGCTACAGGATATGTACATAAGTTTAATTGGGTTAAATAGCATAATAATGACAAGTGGCATAAAATAGTTACAATAAAAGGGAGTGGTATCCTCAGATTAATCCTGGGGATACTAGAAGTCCCTATTTCAGATAAAGGAAGTAAATTCATTTATGGCATAGATAGCTTTTTGTATAGGAGGCCAGAAAGTGCTCTTATTAAATCTCACAGAATATAAAACATAGTAGGACCACTGGGTAATGTCTATGGATTTTGTGAGAAACTCAAATTATAAAGGACTCTTGCAGTAAGTTTGCCCCAAGTTGTTTAGTGCAAAGTTTTCTAAAGTATTTAAAGAGAATAACTACAGATGATACTAAGGTATATTATATACTATTTGGAAGGAATACTACTAAAAATGGTATGCTGCTTATCCGGAATGTAAATACTCCTAATAAACTATGGACCCTTTATTAGATACATTACATGGAATATACTGGTTCCAGAATTGGTAGTGGATGCGCTATTTCAGATTATCATATAGTATCAGCAGCATTACATAGGATTTGTGCCAAACTTGCTGACAGTATGATGATAAATGATTATATAATGGAATTATATGAATACTTATCTATGTAATCCAGCAGCAGCAGCATTCTTATCAGTAGGACGCTGTAGTGTAGACCCTTTACTTAAGTGTTTCGTATCCACAATTACTTCGATGTAAAGAAAGAAACGCCCATTATAGTATACTTGAAGAAGCCAGTTGACCCAAATTATGTACTTCGGAATATTCTATATGACTATGATGAGAGTGCTCAGATTATAACATACAAGCTTTGTATCATATCATGGGTTAGTGATAAAGATACAGAATAAAGGAGGTAAGGAATCTGCTTAGGTTTACATGTAGCTGGAACCCTCTGTTCTGAAATATTCTTTGCAAGTGGTATATTTGGGATGTGTTTTGATGGAAATATAATGGTAATAATATCAAACATCTAATGCATCCAAATTATATGCCAGATTATCTTACAAAATAGATAGCTATATATATTTGGACGTATTAATATAATTCGTCACATATTATATCACTATTATTTCAAAATTTAAGGAGAAAAGTATACACAAAATTAAAGAGACTTATTAAAATGTTTGAAGGTGGAGTTACTCAACATCTAATGAACTTTCCAAACAAGGAAATAGAATTAATAGAATTTTAACTAAAGGTACACACTATTTACAGGGACCAAAATTTAATGATTATGGACCCACAAGGTTATTCAGTTTATAAGATGGCTTGTGGCTTAATTTATTCCTTCAAGATAGCTATCAGTAGGTTGCATATTTCTGAAGAGCTAGTGGAACTTTGTAGTAAGAGGTGTTTTAACTGAACCAGATTTAACTCTATTTAGCACAGCGTCAATTGAAGATGGGATTCCATTTGTTAATAAAACAAGAATGAGAATCACTTTCTGATATTTGATTAGAGCATTCTTAGATTTCCATAATAAAGAATCAGCAGCTAAGGATAAAGTCTACAATGATACATTCCCATTATATGAATGAGACGCCTAGATGCGCAGAATGAGTTACCAATGGAATAATGGCCTATTATATCAATCATTTTGTAGCATCAGACGTATAATAGCTAGAAGACGAAACTACAGATTTAGAAAATTCACATTCTAATTCCTCTAGTATGGCTGATATAGGAGTGCAGATCCACTTCTTTAAAACAAATGGGTTATGATAAACCATTATGTCCAACATAGGTAACACACAATAGTATATATCATTCTTCGTGTGGAGATATCAGTGAAAAGTGGCTAGTTAGGAGGATTGTAGTTCTTTGAAATCAGAGCTGTACACTTTCAATAGTATCTAGTAAAACTTCATTACGACACAAGATGATAGGACAAGCTGACCAAGAATGCTTCAATAAATATATTAGAACACATGTTCCAAATTAATATAATGAACTTAGTTCCATGGATATACTTGCAGAGTTCCAATTAGTCCACTAAATATTAACAATATTTTGGGTTGAAATGACATAACCGATACGTGGAACTAGAGGGCAGCCAATAGCCTACTGAGTGCAGATGCCAGTTAAAAGTCTGGAATAACTGCTGCAGCTTCGAGTTCTTCTGTAATTTATATACTTGCCTGGATTATTTTGGGCTCAGTAGCAAGATGGACAGAACCTTGAGCTTACAGTGTGTTTGCTCAGAATGATGACTTATGTTTCTTCAAGCCTTAGACACGTTTTAAGGAACGTAGTTATTAATCCTTGAAGTAGCTATGTTGTATTTAAGGCACTAACGTTGAGTATTGGGAGATATCAAATTATGTGAAGTTTGTACAGTAAGTGTTAACTGCTGCAGTTTTAGAGCTAATATCAAGGATATATCACTGTACTAATGAAACGAGAACCTACAGTATTGTTTAGCACATTGGGAGGTTGCTCGTATGGACATGGGCAGTCTCATAAAAGTTTGGTTCTTAGGAGAATGGGATTATATAATGCAAGGTGAAGATTTAGAACTGGCATATATACAAGTTCTGTTTAGGGTTGAATGAGTAACATGGTATTTTCGTTACACACTCAATTTTTAGGGCTCTCTCAAAGGCGTTTTGGAAGAGTCCTCCATTTATATATAAATAAGATTTATGATGGGTCTATTGACTCATCACAGCACTATATTTACTTTAGACATATGATGTATAAAACTATCTTAAATACTTATTATTAATACAGTTCAAATTAAATGTATGTAATTCAAAGAATCTATTGAATTAGGACTTTATTTAAAGAGACATTTTCTGAGAACAAATTATGATGGCTAACAGAGTGAAAGTCAGCCTCAGGAGATTACGATGAGAACCAAGATTTTATAAAGATTAATATTAATGGTTTACACTTGGCATGGGAAGAGCCAATGCATGAAA